>Ga0307507_10000908_pt1 | contig 65869 bp, 58 predicted proteins | sample 7_EM_MG_FD_207223 | JGI IMG/M metagenome (GOLD analysis project Ga0307507, IMG submission 207223) | Populus trichocarpa ectomycorrhiza microbial communities from riparian zone in the Pacific Northwest, United States - 7_EM | ecosystem: Host-associated > Plants > Roots > Unclassified | place... | reverse complement strand
CTGTATAGGCTTTTTACTAGCTACGCCAGTTACTAGCAACGCCACCTGAGCCAATTCTCGGACTCAGCGACCAGAGGGAATCTTTTGTCTCTGTGCCAGATAAATGATATATGCTTCAAGAACACTCTCCGTGTAAAAACTGGTTGGCCAGTATGCTTCTGCTGATGCGATAGGTGGTCGGGAGCTTGAAGTGGCGTTGCTAGTAACTGGCGTAGCTAGTAAAAAGCCTATAGACAGATGTTCTTGGAGAACTAACCGCAAACCCCGTAATAGTAAGGGTCTCTACCAGCCCCAGCCAAGAATTCACTCAAACCCCGCAAGGTTTAGTGGCGGTGTTATCGGCGGTAACTCCTCCCTGGCTCCGGAGATGCCCATTTTATTTGTTCCATATATGCTGTAGGCCCATGATAATGACAAGGCTTCTTCCACCACAAAGCCCAAGAGGAGACGAATTCACCACAAAGGTCAAGTACAAGAGTGGGCAGCAGTATCACCTTTCACTTAATACATTCGAGCTAAAATAAAACTAGAAGCTCTTGTTTAGCTCCGGAGCGGTGTACTGTGGCTAAGCGCGATGCCGACGATGGTACTGTAGACGTACCACATCCTCCTCCCAAGCTGCCTGTCGCATACTCCAATCGCGTAAAAATATTTCTTATTCCAAGGAGAGAGATCATGTGGGTACCAGAATGTCGTCGCTTATGGCAGATGGCGAGCGGATAGCACCAAGAGAGGCCAAGGTTGAATTGAGTTAGTTAGGCCATGATACCGGTCATAGCGAGAGTGATAGGGTCCCAAAGCTTTAGTGGTAGAGTTTAACCCTTTAGAGTGGAAAGCTGACGTCATACAAGGATAGGCAATAGGGTTAGATCCATTAGTGTTGAGTCTCCGAAAACAAGTTGTTAACCTAAGTTAGTTCCTCCAGGGCAGCTCATCCAGCAGTAGCTGCAGTTTCTGCAGCCCAGGGCTCTTTCCCATAAAATGCCTACCCATAGCCCGATTATTCGAGTTTTTACCGTGCATTAGACCTCGGGATTCCTACTCGGGTAATTCCCCCTCTTGACTAGATCACCGAGAAGAGAGTGGTAGAGACGAAACCCCACTCATCCCCCCCAGTCGCCTAGTTGCAACTACCAGCATTTGTAGGTAGCAGTAAGCGACGCACTTGGGGCCACGCAAGCGTTGAAAAACTTGCTCCTATAAAATCTTGTTCCTCCATGTCCTTCGTTTCCATTTCATTTCATTTCATTTCACTCCTTTCTTTTCTGAAGCTATCTTACTTCTTCAATGCAATTTACTGAGCCGCCTCGCCCCACTCAGTAAACTCCTTTAGTTCGGTCATTACTTCTATTTTCTACACCTCCGTTTAAACAGTCTCCCGCCATCCCACTCCCCCACCCCTCCGACATACCTTGGAATGGCCTGCAGTACTACCCATGCCGACAAAAAACACTGCCTCACATTATAGGGCCCGCAGTCCGAGCCAAAGGTGGCTATCCTAGGATTTCACTGCCTTAGACGGGCCGCGGGAGGGTGTCGCGTGTTCTTCCGCTCACCTCAATGGTCGAACTTTCTAGGCCCTCAAGCACCGGGCTCACAGTTTGGGGCACCACTTCAGCCAGTTCATTCGACGCACTTGTCGCCACCTAGCGGACCACCTTTCGAGTATCTGGTCGAGCTCATTTCAGCCCCTGGCTGTTCACCGGGGGGGTCTAACAGTTCGGAATGCAGCTTTCAAACAAGTGTCGATGCAGAAGTATCCTAAACAATTTGGATATTATCGATTGGCCATTAGTTCGAACCCGAGGTATCTTCCTGTCTTGCTAATTTTTGTCCTAATGTTGCTGTGGCTAATTTTCTTTTCTTTTTCTTTTCCTATATTGCAAGTCATAGCTGCCTGTTCGTTGGAGTTGTGGTGGTTATGTGACGTGGTTTTGACACAATTTCCCACAACCCTTAACGCTCCACAGGCCAGCACTCCAAAGTCCTACCATACACTTGCAACCATAAAATATAATAGCAGTTCTTTTAACATATTTCACTCTTATTTAATTAATTCAATTTCCTAGTTTGCGGGTCATAGAGTATGAATCGGGACCTAGAAGCGCCACGAGATATGAGTTGTGACTTCGACAATTTTCCCTACAAGCCGAGGTTAGTCTAACTCGCTCAAAGGGCTCTGATAACAGATGATTGTGGCCACGTGTTCCATGCCAAACATGACACTTGATCACAAAATCGCCCCTTAACTAAAAGATTTAATGACAGCGCCACCCCCCATACTTTTCCCGGCAACCTAATAACCCCCAACGCCGGCACACCTCTACTTTTCTTTACATTCCCAGATATCACCAGCTAACTATGCTCAAGAATTCCCCTCACAACATTGCTCGCAGAAAAGACTGGAACATGGCGCAAGATACTAATAATGATAGCACCAAGATTGCGAATAACAGCAACCCTTCTACGGAACCGGGTACTTATGCCATTATTCGTAAGCATGAGAGAGGGGTTTGGTTGCTACCCGGGGGACAACGGGTTAACCTGGACAAGCCAGATAGCTACGGTCAAACGCCACTCTCACATGCGGCCAGAAAGGGATGGGTGGAAGTGGTGGAGATACTACTCTCGCGGCAAGATGTTGACCCGGACAAGCCAGATAATGATGGTCAAACACCACTCTCACATGCTGCCATCAATGGACAGGCGGAAGTGGTGGAAGTACTCCTCAGGCAGGATTCGGTTAACCCGAACAAGCCAGATCATAACGGCCGCACACCACTCACATTTGCTGCCTGGAATGGGCATGAGGTGGTGGTGAAGATACTACATGCCTGCGGAAAGGTCAACGTTGACAAGCCAGACAGTTCAGGCCAAACACCGCTCTTGTATGCTGCTCAGAATAGCTATGAGGCCGTGGTTAAAATCCTACTTAGGCGGGAAGATATCAACTCCGACAGGCCAGATAATATAGGACGAACACTCCTCTCATATGCTGCTCTTGATGGGTGGGAAGAAGTTGTAACAATACTACTCGGACGGAAAGAGGTTAATCCTAACAAGCCAGATAAATACGGCCGAACCCCGCTCTCATATGCCACTGAAGGTGGACATATTGGAGTGTTGAAATTACTTCTCGGACGCGGTGATATCAGCTCCGACAAGGCAGATAATATCGGGCGAACACCCCTCTCGTATGCTGCTCATCATGGATGTGAGGAAGCGGCGAGAATACTACTCGGACGGGTAGAAGTTCATCCCGACAAGCCCGATAAGTACGGCTGTACGCCGCTCTCGGTTGCTGCCGCAGGTGGACATGAGGGTGTGTTCAAAATACTTCTTGGGCGGGAAGAGGTCAGCCCTGTAAGACCAGATATTAGTGGCCGAACACCCTTCGTGTATGCCGCCTATTATGGATGTGTTGAAGCGGTGCGCATATTACTCGGGCGGGAAGAGGTCGACCCCGACGGGCCAGATATCTATGGTATGACACCACTAGCATACGCCGCGGATAATGGGCAGGAAGATGTTGTGAAAATCCTACTCGGGCGGCAAGATGTCAACCCCGATAGGCCAGATGTTAATGGCGGAACACCCCTCTTGAACGCTGCTTGGAAAGGACATGAGGGGGTGTTGAAAATGCTACTCGGGTTGGAAGACGTTAGGTCAGACAAACCAGATAGACTGGGCCGAACACCCCTCTCGTACGCAGCCGATAATGGATACGAGGGAGTGGTCAAAATGCTACTCGAGCGGGAAGAGGTCAACCCCGACAGGCCAGATAATGATGGCCAAACACCCCTCTTGTACGCTGCTATGAAAGGACGGGAAGGAGTGGTAAAAATACTACTCGGGAGGGAAGGGATTAACGCAGACCGGCTAGGTAAGGATGGCAGGGGACCGATCACGTATGCTGCTCTTTATGGAGATGAGGCAGTGGTGAAACTACTGCTGCAACGGGAAGAGGTTAACCCCCGCAGGCCAGATATTTATGGCCAAACGCCTATCATGTGGGCAGTCAAGCAGGGAAGGAGGCGGGTGGTGGCCCTCCTACTCTCTCAGGAACCGTGACTTGCGTGATTATTGAAGCGTAAAGGAACGCTACTTCTTTAAAATCGCCACAATTCCTTTGCCTTCCAAGTTCCTCATGCGAACTGGCTTTAGACATGATCATTCGTTGGGAGGGGAAGAATGGATGTAGGAGACACACAAGGAGCTCTGCAATTAGGATAGTAAATTACCGGACGCGAGATATATTTACCCAGGCTAGAGATTTTCAGTTTGTGGTTCTGAGGAGGAATGTAGAATGGGGCTGCGTATGGTGGTGTATTATTTATTATTAGTAGATAGCGGTTCGTGGTCAAGGGTTCGGTAATCTGTAGTAGATTACCTACAAATGACACAGGTGGTGCTTCCGAGAGGTATCGTACTGCGGGATAGACGGGGCGAGTTGACTTACATCGGGGTGATAAGGCTGCCGGGTTACGCACAAACCTGGACTAGCGGCTGCTCCCATACACAGTATAAAATTTAATGAAATTAGTCAATTCCTCTCGGTGAATACTTCACCATCCTACACCAGTACCTCTTAGAAGCATTTGTAGGTAATCTACTACAGATTACCGAACCCTTGACTACGACACCGCCATCTACTAAGAATAAAACAATACACCACCATGCGCAGCCCCATTCTGCATTCCTCCTCAGAGCCACAATCTGAAAATCTCTATCCTGGGCAAATCCATCTTGCGCCCGGCAACTTACAATCCTAATCGCAGCGCTCCTTGTGTGTCTCCCACATCCATTCTTCCCCTTCCAACAAAAGATGATGTCTAAAGCCAGCTCGCATGAGGAACTTCGCTGGAAGGCAAAGGAATTGTGGTGATTACAAAGAAGTAGTGTCTCTTTACACTTCAATAATCACGCAAGTTACGATTTCTAAAAGCGTAGGAGGGCCACCATCCGCCTCTTTCCCTGCTTGGCTGTCCACATGATAGGTGTTCGCCCATAAATATCTGGCCGGTGGGGGTTGACCTCTTCCCGTTGGAGCAGCAGTTTCACCACTGCCTCACCTCCAAAAACAGCCGCATACGCGATCGGTCCCCTGCCATCCTTATCTGGCCTGTCTGCGTTAATCCCTTCCCTCTCGAGCAGTGTTCCCAAGCGTCCAGTCCGTCCGTCTTTAGCCTAGGACAGGACGGACGCCCAGTTGCAGTCCATCCTGACCTTTGGATGTTTGGATGGGATGGATGGCCGGGCCCTATAGGTGTCTTAGTTTATGTTTCATTTTCGAATTTTATGAGCATTAGGTAAGTGTTATTAAGATGTGAAACATTTTTATTCTAATGTAGAGAAGCTTAGGCTCTACTATTATGTATCAAATTTCGCTATCAATCAACCAATGCTTCCAGTGATATCCGATCCTGGTTCTGAGCACCCTGACCCCATTCCACTTCCCTGACCTAACCTTTGTACCCTCTCCTCCAAGTCTCGAAGCATGGTCTCTACTTCCACTAATGGCTTCTCAGATCTGAGGGAATGAGACCTAGGGAGGCGGGCTCTGCTTTATCGCTAGGATTTCTCAAAATGGTTAATCTTCGTCTCTCGGGTCTGTATTTAACGTCATTCCCTGGGATGCGGCTCTTCACTAGGATGTGGCTCACCATGGCAACCACTTGAAAACCCAAATGTAAATTTGATTATTGGCATAAATAATGGTGACACAACTTTAGAAATTTGTTAGAAAATACTTTTAAATATGGAGAATCAGAATATGTAGTTTTCATTTCATAATAAGAAAAATCTCTCTGGGTATACTAGTTTTAAGAACTGTTGTTTTAAACAAGACTATTCTTATTACAGGGTGTGTAAAAATTGAAATATATATAAGTAGACTTTAATAAGTTGATAAAGTAATTTTTAGGCCTTAGTATATGCTTAGAGAAATATGATTCTACAGTAATTTATTTGTATATTAGCATGTTAGAGTAGGTAAAATAGAAGAGAAAAATTACATATAAAATGTATCATTTTGATGATATGATATTTGTATACTGAGTAAACATATGAATTCAGTACTTCATGATCTACTTTTAATAGACTCCTCAACAAAGTATATCAAGTTTGAAGCAGAATAGATAAGGATTTCAGGTTCTATACTTGAAAGCTAGAAATCAAGATAAAAATTCTGTGTTTTTGGAGTTGAAGTTGAAAATCTCAAAATTGAAATGCTCCTACTAACCAAAACTCCTTCTAGAGCTTTAGGTATATGGGTAGACCAGAAAAAAACTACTTTAAGCCTTATTCTGTAGGTGTAGCCTACATGATAGTTCAGGCCTAAGAGTGGTGTTTGTCTCAGAATTACTATCTAATAATTAAGGAATAAAATTTGCCTGACATGATTGACTGACTTGAAAATTAATACAGAATCTTGAATCACTTTAATAAATTACTTTACAAATTTTTGAAACCTTATATAAATCCCATAAGTAGATATTATCTAATTCTGTTTTGAATATATAAATTTAACTTTACTCTTAATAGAATTTCAATACCTCCCAAAATAGCAAAAAAAAATACCAAGGCAGTTACCAGATCAAATACGAAACCTATAGTATCTTGATATATACTTAAACTAGCATATTTGCACTAGGTTTTGATTTTGCTAACCCAGTCTCCTAACTAAGATGATATATAAACCAATTTGGATTACAGTCAGTATACAAGAAGAATTCTTTTCTATTATCAAATAACAACTTCAGATTCAGATTCTCCATATTTAAAAGTACCTTCTAACAAATCTTCAATACAATATTACTACTAATTATGTAGATAATCAAATATATATTTAGTGTTCTAGTGGTTGCCATGGAGAGCCACATCCCGGTGAAGAGCCATATTCCAGGGAATGATGTTACCTGAGTTAGATTCCCCTCATCGAGAGCGTTCTTTTGAGCCTTTGAACGTCCTATTTGCACTATTTTCAAGGGCCCTTATTCACACTTTTACACTTGGGTGGAATTTTGGACCTCTAACCATCTCACCTGATTATTTAGGCTACAGGCATGCGATCGTCAAGCGGATACCTGGGTTAGATTCCCCTCATCGAGCACATTCTCTAGAATCTTTAAACGTCCTATTTGTACCATTTTCAAGGCCCCTTATTCACACTTTTGCACTTGGGCGGAATTTGGAACCTCTGACTATCTTACAAGATTACTTCGTCTACGGGCATGCTATCGACAAGTGGATACCTGGGTTAGATTCCCCTCGTTGAGGGCATTCTTTAGGGCCCTTCAACGTCCGATTGTTGACGTTTTTAAGCTTTCTAGCCTCTATCTTTCATACTGTATAATAACTTAAGTTACCAGTAGTTTAATAAACAAATACATTTCAAAATAATCCACAAGCCTATGAATATAATATCATACTAGCTTGAATAGGCAGTATTGTCCCAAAATTGTGACCTGAAATATGTCTCACTCTTATTTTTCATAGGTTAAACCTACTGTGCTACAGGCTAAGATTCTGTAAGGCCTTTCTGTATTTCTCCAGTATTTCTCTGGTACTTTCTCCATTATTCCTGTACTTTTCCGTTATGGATCCTGTCCCCCTGAGGTAGGTGATATGGTCTCAGTGCTCCTGGGCGGCCTTCTGGCGTCCCTAATCCGACGCTGAGTGGCTCTCTTACCATGTACTACCACAATACCACAACTCATCTAGTTTTACCTAATACTCGTGCGCTATCCAGGATCTTGCCTAACCTTGTATTTGGGAACAATAAGTGGAGTTTTATAATTTGGCCTTCCATACCCCTAGTGCCCCATGAGGGATAGGGGTCAAATCTGTACTTTTGCTGATGTTTGAGTTCTTCTCAACAACTCCACTATTCTGGCAAACTTCCCCTTGCTATGTTCTGAGTTGGAGGTTTGTCCACCACCTTCATCTGCTTGGGTAAATGATGCCAACGGTGGGAGGCCTTGCAGGACTCCGGGGATAGCTCCTGGAGTAATAATCCAAGTATTTTCCCAAATCAAACCTACTGCATTTACTTGAATAAAAGACACTGGTCTACGCACCCCTCTCTTTTATTTAATTTAATGTCATAGGCAGAATCTGTGGTATATCTGAGGAGGAGCTGACCCCATTTCAGCACTCTTAAGAATTCTAATTTCCATCGTAAGGAGAATGTGGTCATCCTGAAGAAGAAGACAGTTGGTGGGGAACGAAGAGAGGTACTACCAAGTGGCCATCATGCCTGATTAGTCATAGGTTAGAACTATTAGGTCAATTTGGAAGTTCCAGTGGGGTGTATTGTAATACAATATAGTACAAAAAGTAAAATAATACAGGAAATATGAAGAGGAAATAATAAGAATATAATATAAGAATAATGAAAAACAAAAAGTAAAATAATATAAGAAATAACAGAAATACAATAATAGGGGAAATAACAATAGTTGTAAGTATAATACTCCTACTTCCGCAATTGGACCCATCTGCCCACCACTGCTATGATGGAAAAAACAAAAAAAACACTACTCCAATACCCCCTTTTCTTCTTTTTTTATTCTTTTTTTTATCATACTACTTGCACATCCCATACACCCCTACTGCTTCTCCATAAACCCCCACTCAGAACTCTATTATCACACCGACCAACCACCTTCTAGCCTAGCCTGTCATTAATTAGCACCAGTCTCTCTATTATTGTAAATAACTTATCTCTACTTCCTCCCTCCTGTGATTCCTCCCTTTTGCCCTTCCTCCCTTTCTCTCTTCTGCCCTTTCTCCCTCTTGCTCTTACTCTCTTTCCAATACCCCCCCAGACCCACCATGGAATCCAGTGTGTTGTTGCTTCTTATTAGTACCGTGTTAGCATACAGGTACATTACAGATTCTACCTATTGCATTAAATTGGGAAAGAGAGAAGGGCTCTTCACGAGGAGAAGCTGGTGGTTTTGGAGGGCAAGATTGTTGACGGCAATGGAGAGAAGTACTACCTGGTTGCCATCATGCACAATCACTCAGAGGTTAGGACTGTTCAGTCAATTGGTAAAGTCTATTGTAATACAATATGATAGTACAAAAAGTCAAATAATATAGAAAATAATAAGTATACAATAATACAGGAATGATATAAAAAAAAAAGTAAAACAATACAGAAAATTACAAGAATAGAATAATACCGGAAATAACAATAGTTGTACTAAGTATGATACTCCCACTTCCACAATTAGACTCACTCACCCACTGCTATGGTGGAAAGAAAAAAAATAAACACTCCAACTCTGCTTTTTCTTTCTTTTTTCTTTTTTTTATAATACTACTTTCACACCCCATATACCCCTACAGCTCACCCATTGGCTGAGATCCCCCAATACTCTCACTCTCTCCACACCATAAGATAGGCCTCCCTCTGCCAATAAGAGGCATGATTCCCCTTAAATCTAGGTTACAGTAACTAGAGATCCAACTATATTCCAGCACCTGATTAGGCTATTAGTAGTTGTAGTACTTGATGGTTTTCTAATCAGTTATGAAGCAGCTATTTTGACAAAAGTTAAAGAATAGCTGATTGTAGAATAGATGATAGGTAAATTTCAGAATGGGGAGAAAAAAGGGAAAACAGCATTGTTCAAAGGAGAAGATAGCATTTGTAGCGGAAGCAAACTTTATACATATGTGTATGTACCTGTGTGAGAATGAATCAGATAGCTAATAAACTATACTAGTATTCTCACAATTCTCTCATACCTACCATTACTGGTTTTCCAAGTTTTAATAATACACTCCCAATATCCCAATATCATAATTATTCTGAAAAGGTTCTCAGAAAGGTAAGTAAGAATATTACATATATTACTCATAGAACAACTTAAAGCTCAAGGGATAATGTATTACAAATAATATATACTATTTTCCTCCTTCCTAAGAAAGGTTAGAAACTCAAACCACTTGTATTAATATCCAACACTCTCCACAAGTGTCAAGACAAATAGGACTATTAGTAGAGTAGTAGACTACCAGTAATATAACACTAGGTATTCCAGACAGGCCCTCTGACAGTTACCTCTAGGATGAAGACGTAACTCATCTAGTTATCTTGTTCACTAACAATCAATATAGTACCTGTTGGCCCCTATGTTTTCCTGTAGCAGTATTCAATCTCACTTGGTATACTTTCAATAAAATAAGGCACAAGTAAGAATATAGTATACCTAGTAGGAAATATGAATGGGGAAATGAAGAAGTGTTGATAACCAAGTATAGTGGTGCTCATATACGCACAATCAAGTATCTATAAACTAAATCCTAGCTTAGAAATATTTCCCAAATTAAAAAAAAGCAAATAGCTGAGAGTTATGGGTAAATAATAATACAATATGACTAGTATAAGGAGGGGGGGAAGGGGGTAGTATGTATAGTGAGTTTATGTATAAGAGGTGTATGTATAAGACATGAATGTATAGAGAATATTTGAAGTAGTGGAAAGAGAATGTGAGCAGGTGAAGGTTGTATAGAGAAAATAAAGGAAAGTAGAAGGAAAAATAAAAGATGTTATAAGCTGTGATAAAAGAGTTTTGAGAGAAGGAGTTGTAAAGACGAATGAGAGGAAAAGAGAGGAAAAGAGTTTTATTGAGAATTAGCAGATGCAAAGCTAAAAGGTGCTGGGTAGTTTGTCAATATGACTGCTAAGTATGAGGGTTGCCATGAGGGCTGCTCCCCACACTCTAATCAGATTAGGCATCTATGTGATAATCAGATCTATCATTTTGATATTGACCTACAGTTATAATTGTATCAAGCAAAAAAACTATATTACTCTTACAAATTTAGTGAGACTAGGATGTTATATTTTCAAGTATGATATTAAACTAGCAGAGCCAAGCCAACTAAATTTGTGCCTGTTTACCTATAGATGGCCGTCAAGCCAAGGGAGACAGTGCCCACCATCCAGGGTGGTTCGATGATGGAAGAGGTGTAGGAAAAATTGATATGGCCGTTATACAGTACATTATTCCCAGTACTCTCCATATTATCTTCAAGCTAACGTTTATTTATCAAGTGTTTGATCTCCCTGATAACCTCCTCTCGAACCTAGTCTTAAAAAGCGGCCGCGAAAAAAACTTCGCCCCCCGGAAGTTATCGAGACCCCCGTTTCTACCCCCAACCAAGATGGAGAAGCTACCGCAACATCGTGAGGACTCTGCGGGACCAATGGCATCACAGTGGAAGAACAGAGAGCACAAGTGCGATCAGATTTCCACAGATTCAACCTCAAGCGGAAGATTGCAGGAAAAGCTGCGGTATCGGAAGCCGAGCTTGAGCAGATACTGGAAGGTGGGTAATCCCATTATTCGCTCTTTGAGAATGCGTTTGTTGATGTTTGTCCAACTAGATATGAATGAAAGTATTTCGGGCTCCGAGAATGATAGCCAATCCTCCGGGGATGACAACGATCCGCTGTCAACACTTCTCCGACGAAAGGCTCGCATTACAAACGAGAATACTGAATCACCTTACCAGATACCCAGGATAGGCCCGGAAGAGCCCCGATAATCTGATACACTTCTCCACTTTTGCCATTTACCATTTCGCTTGGAGTCTATCAGGCCTTGTTCTCGCATGCAGAACGGGAGGAGGCGGACTACATTTCAGGACTACAGCCCAGCCAGCTCATATATTCATGTGCGCAATTGGTGGTGGTCATTTCGTGGCAATGGTTGTCTCCCTTGCCCCCCAAAACGTGAAGAAGCAAGGCACAATGAAACGTGAAGTCACAGTACTCGCACATGCCATTTTATCGATACGGGACCAGACGAAAGCAGGGAGGAGCACAGTCTTCGAATGGTTCAGCAAAAGGCAATGCACAATCTGTTAGTGCTAAGATCAGAAGACACAAGAAGCCATGCTAATGACCGAAGTCCAGTATTTACTGGCAAGCTGGCAGGAGCTCATGGATACGGCTAAACTCATATTTATCGGGGGCTACTGGGTTGGCAAATGGACGGACACTATTTAGCTACGAGGATGCGCCATTACGAAGCCTTGATTCGAGGATCCGCGGGCTCCTCTCACCACAAGGAGAGCAACCCAGAGTGAGCTCCTCCGTTGTTTTCCAGAGCTCACCCGCATAAAGATCTCCCGGGTCGACGAAGCGGCACTAGCAGCGCTTGCGGAAGAGTCCAAAAAAGCAGCAGAACCACCCACCGTCAAGCCTCCTAAACCCGAAGCACCAAAACTCACAAAGGGGAAGAAGCTCAGATCCCTCACTCAACACAGTCAACAGCTCTCATCCGCCGGTCCAAAGCCGCAGCACTCCTCTCCTATTTAACCACAAGCAAACTATCTCCAGACTTCCAATTGCACCCTCGAAACCACCACTCCCCACTCTCCTTCATTTCGAAGCATCATCAAACTCCCTAGTTGTCCTATCAGCACTATTAACTGAGGCCGGTTCAGACCCTACATATAGCAACCACCAGGAGCCGAAAACCCCTTTCGACCTAGCTGGCGACCGAGCAACCCGCGACGCCTTTAGAGTGGCGAGGACCGAGCTGGGTGAGTCGAAATGGGACTGGACGGGGGCTCGGGCTCCAACAGCACTTACAAAGAAGCAAGCCGAAAAACGTGAGAATCGGGAAAAAGCTGATAACGAGAAGGAAGAGAAAGCTAGGAGACAGAAGGAGCTTGAGAAATCGAAGCAGCAAGAAGTCAAGAACCCAGGAAAGGGCGGGGGAGGTCACTGGCCAGTTCTGTGGTTATGGGACTTAGTCGGAGAGAAGAGGAGGAAAAAGGATTAGCCCCGAAGCGAGAGTAAGACTGGAGAGGGAACGTGGGGCTAGAGCTACAGAGGATAGGGTTCGGAGGTTGTAGTGGAAGTAGCAGAAGTGGAGTTTGTTTTGTCCTGTTCTGCTTCATTTTGTGCTACCGTTCTTGTATGATAGTCTAGTATGCTCTGCCCGTGCAACGCCAAAATATTAAACCCCCATTGATCAATCTATCAGGATCATACAAGTACGAGAGCATCAAATCACAAGCGCCTTCAGCCCCCCTTCTTGCCACGCTAACCTAATAATCAAATGCCAAGGGTCATCCTACCCTATACCATACGGTCGAAGCCCTTCTCCCTCAGCAGCACCCTAGCCAATTACAATATTACAATACCAAAAGCTGGGTTTTTTTACCACTCATATCCCCCATAATAATATTATCACAAGTATAGTCCAGATTTTAATAACCAGCCCCCCCGAACCTCTTAAGCGAAGCATGTGTTGAAAATAGGCTTTCGCATATGCACTTTCTACGTACTAGAGTACGACCCAGAATGATCATTCACTCTTAGTGTCGGTTTCCTACTCTCGGAGTTTTTCCTCCACTATTAGACATTTCCCTTATGTCACTACTCGGTCAATTGACCAGATACGCAACCTTGTTCTCACTTGTCTTCTATATTGTTTCCTTTAACTCTTTTCCGCTGCTCATCTATGTTGCTATTTCACTGTATAAATAGTAGGCCTTTCTGGCCCTCTGAGATCGAACGAAGTTCTTAAGCATCTCACACACACGCATGATTCCGGTATATAGCTTGACCTCTGGCCCGTTTTTCAACAGCATGAAATATAATATACCGAGTGACAACCCATGACACTCTACTCCACCAAGCCGGGCCGACCCGCCCATCAGGATCATGGCAGAAAGTACATTAAGGATAATAAGGCGATTGTTGAGAGGGAAGCGGCCCAAGAGGAATACTCGGGTGAGAGTCACAGGGCCAGGGTCTGTGTTTTTTAGTGTGTTTTCTTTTCTTCTTTTTCCCTGTTGATTCTATACTCCAGGTCGGTGTGATGGTTTCTTCATGATTCTGTCTTGTTTCGTTTTCCCACGCTCTACTTCCTCAATGGCGCCTCTTTAAACCCAACTACCGTAGCCCTACTATCGTACCATAATAATTACCACACCAAATCCTCTTTTTACAATTCTAGTACTGAATATTATACTAAGAGTGCCACAAGATACCGTATTTACTCTGCAGCCCCGGTTAGTTAGTTCAGTATTAAAATCTTGGATTCTAAATTATCTTAGGCTCTAATACGAGACTATTCATCAGAATATTCAATAACTCCTTGAATTACTCATAAAAGTAGATAGGTTCAATAAAACATTTACAACTTCTCTTTATCCCCTCCCTCCCTCGGTTTCCCCACCAGGGTCTACATCCCTACGTCCAATAGCCCTCATCAACTCGTACAGCTGTCCAATTTGTTGATCTATTCGCCATCAGTGCCAAAAAACCAAGCGAACCAAAAAGAGTCCACAAACCGCTCATCTTCTCCAACTTTCCCTCCTCAAGCTTCCCATCCCTCCAGGTCTCGCCTTCAACCGCCTGCGCGTACAACTGCCATTCCTTTAAGAAGCCGACCTAACACATCCCCACCCCCATTAGCCTCCTACCCTACCCTACCCCATCGAAGGAAAAACAGCACAAAGCGAAGGGAGAAGAAGAAATCGAACAATAAACAATGGATTCTCAATATCCTTATGCCGCCTAAACTCCGTCTTGACATACTCGTCTCCGAGAAGTCGTTTCTGTCTCTCCCCCTTCTCAATCAGCCATCTATTTATACTTTCCCACCCCGTATGGTACGCATTACTCGAAATCACACCTCGGGCGATAACTTGTGTCTGTGAGCGCGTAGGAGTCGGCGGTAAAGTGGGATTGGAGGGAGGAGTGCTAGTCTGGAGCGTTAGTCGTTGTCGGTGTCCGAGGGGATTGGGTGTGGTGGTAAAGGGCGCGTACCAAGAGGGGGCTTTTGTACGAATGACTTGGAGACGGTTTCTGAAGCGCAGCGGAGGAGTGTTTGGCGCATTTTATCGAGCTGGGGGGGGTCGAGGCTTGTGAGTGTGTAAGAGAGCTTGGGCGATTATACGTGAGGCTCTTATCGATGGTTGGGTATCATATGGTGCGCAGTTAACGTTGTCGTTACCCGGCTTCAACAGGCCCTCTGACCGAACCTCTATGCAGAGCCTCACTTCACCTTGTCAGCACCTTCCATTCATCCACCTGTCCTCGCTTCTGCCATCCCCTAATCAATCAACCACTAACCCGCCCTCCCGACAAAACCAAAACCAAAACCCAACCTCCCCCCCTAAAATAAAAATTAAACAATTATTATAATAATTATTATCATACCCCAGCCCAATGCCACCGAAGCCGTCGTCGTCGTCAACCCTCCCATCACCAACCACCCTCCTCCACGCCGGCTTACAAACCGCCTTCCTAATACTCTTCCTTTCGACACGGAATCCAGGCTACGTGGTTCTCGGACTCGTCTGCGCGGCGACGTGGGGCGCTGTGCAGTGGATGGACAAGATTTCCCGAGTCGAGGCGGAGGTGGAGAGGTTGCGGAGGGAGAGGGTTCGGCGGGAGAGGGGTGAGTGAGGATGAGCTAGTGGTGTGGTATGGCGGTTTGACTGCCGTATGGGCTGCATTGTAGGAGGTAATGAGAATTGTGTGATGGGTATCAGGAATTCATTGGTGGGCGTAATGTAATAGTTTCAGATTCATAAATACCTAGTCTACTCGAGTACCCTTTTGTAGTGTTACTAGTAAGCAAATTAAGTGAATCAAGATGTCATGAGGACCAGACTAGCCTACCCGTGCCCGTACTGTGCTCGAAAAATACGGGAGTGCCCGTGGTGGCCTGATCTAGTGGTCAGCCAAGGCCTTGGCTCACCTAACCCTCAGCCAATCACACAGGGGCAATTAATTCTTACTATTATGCGGTACGGTAACGTGTTGGTCCGGCTACTCTTACCGTGTTGTGTTACCGTGCTGTGCTCCCGCTTGTGTCAGACACCGCTACTAGAAATAGCACAGGTATCCGGGAAAGGAGTGCTGTCATTGTACAAGTACTTGTAATTTCATCGCGTATTCGGAATCTGGTATTATTAAGGCCTGTTTTTAGTTGTCATGTGACATGCTAAACCATGTTGATTGGTGTCTCTACTTGTACAGGGATGAAAGAAACAGGAAGGGCTGCACATCAAAGCAGGGAACAGGAGGACGATCAATGTGGCAACGGATGAAAGCAACCATCTTGCAAAACATCTTAAACCCAGGCTGTTGCACAAGGTGGTTGCATATGTCCATTCAGCTACTAGCTGTATAGTAATGTGTGGGTATTATTCCCCTTAAACCATTATCCAGCTTTCTAGTGTCTCCTAAACCTCATTTATTCCTTATTCTCAAACAATCTTGCTAATCTTTTCCTCATCCCTACTACAAACGTGTCTCAAAGTCAGTTAAAATTGGTACTCGTGCATAAACCAGATTCCGAATGGGTGATGAGACTACGAGTACGGTACTCAAGTACAAGAAAGGGTACGAGTATAATAGTAGTAATAACGTGACCAATTATCCGTGTATAGTGTGAGAGAGCATTGTACTGGTAGGTAAAAAGTGCAGCGATAGTCATGTAGGTCATGCTTGAAAAGTATAATCATATGAGAATATAGATTATATTATTAATAAAGTAACAAATCCTAAGCTAAAACATCAAAAAAAAAAAAAAAAATAGCACATTGTGAACACAATAATTTAGTAAGGAAGATACTTAAGAGTTATCAAAAAGTACAGGCTGATAATCAGATAAATCGCAGATTACTGTATATGATAGTAAAGGTTTGTAAATTCTTTGTTGTGACTGCTTAAACTGCAAGACCAACACTAACACACATTATCTAATCTTCTTTATCTCAGACTTGATAGAAGAAATCCCCTCTACTCCCTTTCTTTCCCCTCTTACCACTATTCTTCCCTTTATTCTCTGACATTCCTCACCATACCTTAATTCTTATTATTACGATACAACTTACCTTCCCATAACACTCCTCTTTCCTAACTTCTCTTAATTTACCTGCCAACACTTATTATCTTTTAAGTACTAAATAGACTTATATAAAGACAATTTCTGTTAGTTTTCAAGTAAGTTTACATCTCATACAATTACTTTCTTATTCATATCTTTTCACTCTATTTAGATTCAATTAACAAATAAGGTAAACCAAAGAAAAAAACCAACAAATTATCTTTAATTTGTTTTTGCTATGACCTGAAAATGCTTGTTCTCTCAAGTTGATTCTATAAAAATGTAATTTTTGATGAATCATACTCTATAATATACAGTCACTCGGCAGAAGTGTTTGTGATCTGAGACAAATTTGAAATTATGGTTGCGCCATAGTGTGGGGTTGTCAAAGGGTGTGCAGGTATGCGTGCGCATACTTTCTCAATACCCGGTCTCAACGATCAACCATCCCCCAATCAACCATGAGAATAGTAGTGCACTAGTAGTGTAAATTAAATAATAAAATAGCTAATACTTAATATAACCTCTCCTTGCTTCCAATACTGCAGCTACCCTATCTGGCATTGATTTCCACAACTTTTCAAAAAACTCCTCAGGAATTGTCTCCCAAACCAAAGGCAATACCTGTGTAAGCCTTCTCTTAACAGCCTCTTTTCCTCCTAGGGTATTTCCAATCCTTGGATACTGCTGGTGCAATGGCTTTTTAAGCTCAACCCATACATGCTCAATAGGATTTAAATCAGGGGAATAAGAGGGGTACTCCACAACTTCAATAGAGTTTGTCTCTAGCCAATCCATTACATTATAAGCCTTCGGAACAGGAGCATTGTCTTGCTAAAATAGGATATCTTGAAGTTGTATACCAAAGGAAATCATTTGATGAATAACAGGAAAAAAATGTCTTCTCAAGAGTCTGACATACCTGGTCTTGTTAATATTTTGGGTAATTGGGACTAAGGGATCTCTTGTCTTACCCCAAAAGCACCCCAAAACCATAAGCGATATTGCCTTATCCTTCTCTTTTGGATGTATGCAATCTGCCAGCCACTTCTCTCCTGGTTCGCTAAATACTCATTGTTGCTTTGGATCCTTGGATTTCTCCACACTGCACGCATCACTCCAAATCACTCTCTCAAAATCCTCAACTATTCAGTCCCTATGGAGTGTAGCCCACCTTAATCTCTTAGCAACATGGTCAGGCTTCAGCTTAGCTCTTGACTTGGCTAGCCATTTTTTAACATTTGCTTTTCTGAGTACCTGATCAACTGCAGGTAAATATATTAAGCAATCATATCACATCACTCAGAGTAGCACAAAAACTTACTGGTATCAAGGGAAAACCAAGGTGCATATCTATCCCTGAATGCGGATCTGATCATTTTCTGGTGAGATTTGACTGCCTAGATGATTGTGCGACGCTGTTGACCACTCAGAATAGGTGTGCGACCGGGACAACAGAGATATTCAATCAATTGACATTCACATGCTCGAACAAGGAAGCTCTTAACAGTTGACCAGGACTGTCCCACTATTTGGGCAACAAGAGCAATATTTCGGAGGCAGTGGAAAAAGGCGAGTATTATCCCCTCTGTATATTGCTTATTTCTCTCTGGGCAGTTTTAGGTCGGGGTATCTTTTTTGCCGCATACTTGAGTTTTCCAGATCGGTTAAACATTGGTAAAAGAACTTGAAGGAATTAATTGATTAAATTAAATTCTGTAGAGGAGGCTTTAGTTGGGGTAGATTGTCATGGTTGCAATAGGTGAACAGTCGTACTGGGTGAAAGGCCACGATCATCTTCTTTGCAAGGTGGCATTTTGGCGAGGCCGCTGGTAGTGGCTTAGTCAGCTGAAACACATTTCATGAACACTTCTGCCTAGTGACTATATAAACTACAATATACCAAGGAATATCATTTCTACAAACTGTTCAACTATTATACATAACTTTATATAAGAAGATACTATAAATCTGAACAAAGTTACAAGTTTACTATTAACTATAAAGTTTGACAAAATCATTCTACCTACTTCTAATAACAAATCAAGTTACAAGAATCTTATTTCTAAGTGTTACAATCCTCTCTCTCTCCAGGCGATACTTGCAGCAGGTAACTGATAGTCTCCTAATGATCACTTCTGCTTAGCCTGATAGCGGTTGCCATTGCTAAGTCCTTTGACTCCTATCTAGCAACGTCGATCGCTAGGCTCATATAAGACAGTCGGGTCTTGGTTCGTGCAGATATAGTAGATCAAGGTTTTTATATTGAAAGTATATTGTATGAAAGAACTTAGATGGTTGCGTGAAGAACCCAAATCTCATGCCCTGAGAGTGCCCTTATATAGGGGTTCTTCCCCCAACCCTAACCCTGCATGACTCATACTCTTGTGTCGCGCGACTCATGACTCATAGTGAGTCATAGTGTGGAATCCCTCAGCTGCGCCGTATCTCGCACTCAATCAAAACTCATAAAACCAGTCATGTGCCCTAACGGGGTCACATGCGTGAAACCCATTACTCATAACTATGAGTCATGTGCAAAATACATAAACCACATGACCACAATCGTGCGTCATGTCAAATATCAACCAATAACAATATACCAATAACACGCTATTGCGTTGTCATGTAAAATCCTATGAGTCAACTGATCTCATAGCGTGAAAGATAACAAACCAATGACTAATAACTATTAGTCATGTGAGAGTCTGCCTTGCTTAGTCACCATTTGTGACACTATGATTGATTTTAAGCTGAATCTATATTGAAGTACTAAGTTAAACAATTAGTAAACAAAGTTATGGGATTTTCCTTGCCTGTTCACCACACTCGGAACTAGTGAAAAATCTAGTTAACATATCTAAATTCCTAGTAGATTATAGGGTGTATAGTCACTCTCTCTCCAAACGTCTATGAAATACTATTCCTAAAATATTATTCTATATACTAAGGTGTTTATATTATAAAGGGACATTTAAAATAACTTTGTCAACATATACTATTAAAGCAGCTAGTAAGAAAACATTAACTTACTTACAACTAGTATAATCTGATGTAATTAAGAAAAAACTACAGAAGATAATTATTAGTTGTTTTTTACAAGATTTAAAAACTTTCAAGATTTTTATTAGATTTCACCAATATCTAAGGTACTAATTCAAGTATTCTAACAAATAATCTTTTCAGATTATCGCTCAAATATATTTCTAAAAATAAAAACACTCAAGTCACGCCTCAATTTTATTCTGAAACTCTCTATTTTCAGAAGAAATTCTTTTCTTTTTTCCTCATACCTCCAATATTATTTTCTCACTCTATCCTTCAATTTTCATCAAAAAGACTCTATTATTATTATTATACTTTTTCAACTTCAAGTTGTATTTACAAAATAAAGCACTACCAACTTGAATAGTGATTTAAAATTATTTCTGCCAGAGTGCTCAAGTACCTCCTCTCACCAGCATGACAGTTATATTGTCTATCTTTTTTTTCTATTAATTTTTATAAATTACTGATAATTTTCTTTCGTGTAAAAAATAAGATATTCTTATTGATATTCATTTATACTAAAACCAAATCTAGTTACCCAGTAGTATGAATAGAAGTTGGCCACTCTGGATTCCATAGTATATATACGTAAAAAGAGAGAGAAGAGATACAGGAGTTAGAAGAGAAGGAAAAAAGAAAGGCAAGTTACCCACCATGATGTGAAAGGTTAGGGCTAACTTTTACTAAACTAGGTATAAAACGTAAGAGGTAAGTAGGTATAATAGTAAAATATGAGATAGAAGTAGAGAGGTAATAAGCAGAGAATACTAGATATTTAAGTAGTATTATAAAAACAGCCCCAAAAAAAGGGGGATCAAAGTAGATTTTTCATTTTCTATTTTTTATCATAGTCATGGTTAAGCGGGTCTAATGTGGAAGTGACAGTAGTTGCAATTAGTATTATTTCCTATACTTGTTATTTTATTATGCCTATATTACTTTCTTCTTACTATTTCCTATACTGTTTTACTTTTTATAATAATACTGTAAAGTCTCGAAGAATTGGGATAGCTTAGTAGTACGGCCTGGCAAAATTTATACTACAATAGACTAGTAAAATGTCAAGCTATTATAAAGTATGTAAAGCGCCATATCGAAATGAGTGTGAAAGCCAAAACCATTCAGCTAAAGGGGGAAAAAGTGATTCAAAGCTCATCTAAAAGGTAAAAAACAACTATTGGGTCTTACTATCAAGCCATTCTAATTCTTTAAAATTTTACGGTATACTGTATTATAAAACACCTTTCTTGTCAATTTGCTAAACAAACTCCTCACTTTAGGGTAATAATATTCATCAGCAAAATGTCAAAACCAGTCCTGGTCTACCAAGGGGGGTTATGGTCCCCCTGGTCCTCCTGATCCACCCTGATTCACCCTGGTCCACATTTTCTGTAAAATTTCAAAAAGTATGGATCAGAATGGATCGGAGTGGACCAGGTGGACCACAGGGACCACAAACCCCCTTGGTGGACCAGGAGCGTTTAGGACCACCTTGGACCACGCACTGACATTTTCCTGATGTTTGTGAGTAACTACTCACATGTACAGAACTGTCTTCAGAGTTGTTTCCATAATCATTCATCTTCTTCCTTTCTTCCCTCCTCTTTAAGTTCACTGCCTACTCTTCTCTATCCCTGGTTAACTCTTTTGATCTCGACTACTTCTACTACCACTCTAATATTCATATCTATAATATTTTCACCAAACCTACCCAAAGTTTATTAATTTCTAGATAAGCTTTCTGCATATTTCTCATAACTAATAATTAATGAAGCTTAGTGTAGTAGTGTCAAAGAGTAGCTAACTTAAAGGGGTAGAATTAACTTGGCTATAGGTATTTGTGAATAATGTTAACAGTAGGTTATATGATAATTCTTATACAAAATTAGACCTGAGTCTTTATAAGAGAAAAAGATTTTGTCTTGAAAGGCTAATTGATTGTAAACAGAGATTACCTATAAGGTAGAAAAATCGAATTTAGAAGTTAAGTAATAAAGATTTCTCACATCTTAACATTATATATTAATAAGATCTCTTCTCCGGTATTTAATAATTTTTGTAAAGTGAGGAATACATGTCAATATTTATATTCTCAATCTGAGTATTAATATTGACAGTCAATATATATATTCTCTATAATAATATAATACTCACTAACTAGCTTCTTGTGAATATCAAAGTACAAATACTATTTGACTGTCACAACTACTTGATTTAATAGTAATAGGCTATAAGAATACTGTAAAGCCTAATTTTTGCTCGTCAAGTAATTCTACTCACCAAACCTAGCAGTAAGGTGACCAACTTTTCAATTATCCGAACTTTCAATGCTTTCAAGTCTTTAGATTGCATATGTATCAAACCTAGAATCACTTTCGCTCAAAATTGCACTAACGGTAATTTACACATAATGTCTCTTCATTACTGATGAATTCTGAGTAGGCTTAAGGACTCCACCATGGACTAATTACAATTGTCCTGTCTGTCCAAGATGGGTAAGGATGACAAAGAACAAGAACTATTTCGTCATTAGACAGGACCGACTGCCTTGTTGCTGTTCTAGACATGAGGACAACCATCGACAGCCATCGACTACAGAACCCCAAAATTGGTTAATGAGACAAATACTAGTACCCAAAGGAGTTATGATTGGAAATAAAAATAAAAATAGAAAATCATATAAAAAGGAAAAAAACAAAGAGAGTAGTGCTAGAGCACCCTGGATTGTTATTGTCAGAAATGGTAACGAAACGATTACTTGATTTTATATGACTAATAGTTATTAGTTATATGTATATTATATTTCATGCTATAAAGGCTGTTTGCCTTATAGAGTTTGATATGATACGCAATAGTGTATTATCATTTAGTTATAATTGATTATTATAGTCATATGGGTTATGTATCTCACACATGACTCATAGTGATAAGTCATGGGTTTTCGCATGTGACCCCTTTAAGCATCTAACTTGTTTATTGTGTTATGACTGATTGGCAGGATATTGCACAGTGACTTATAGAAGTTAGCTGATTGGTTTCACGCTCTGACTCACTTGAGTTATGAGACTGTGTAACCCATAGGTATGAGTCACCAGGGTTAGAGTTGTGGGGATGATTGCCTATATAAGGCCACTCTGAGGCATAGTGTAATTAGACACGAACTATCTCCACCACACCTCCAGTGATTGAAATCTCAATACCATGATTTTTGATCGCCAACATCTACCACTGGCCCCCTCTTCTGATGACTCTTTTGCCTACGAGGGCTAGTGTTGTTCACAATCCGGCTCAAGCCGAGTCTAGACCTAGACTCGAGCCGCCAAGAAACCATCAAGAAACCGCCAAGAAACCGCCAAGAGGCTCATGGACCCCTGTCCAAGCCTAATGCCAAGGGAATTGAGCCGACTCGAGCCGCCAAGGGACTCGACTCTGCTCATAGACCTCTGTTCGAGCCTAATGCCAAGTGAATCGAGCCTGATGCCAAGGGAATCGAGTCCGCTCGGCTCATGCACAATACCAAGGTGGACAGAACTACCACCCCACCTCCCCCTCTGTCTCTCTTGTCATGTTCTCAGGCTTTGGCGTCCTTGTTCTAGGGGTCTCACAGTTACCCTCCCTTCCCTCTCCACTCGCATTTTTGCTACCTTACTTAGCACTTCCATCGTCGGTAACACCCTCTCGCCCATGTTACAGACAGCTGGGACTACAGTTCTTAGTAGGAGAAAACTCTTCAACAGGCCACAGTTGATTTCTCCATTCTCTTCTTCATGTTTAGAGACTACCTAGTCAGACACGCACACACTTACTGATATTTTCCCCGGTTATTGGGTCTACCCCTCCTCCTTCCCCTCCAGTCTCGTCCTGTTGCTCGGTTCCAACTACAATCCACTCACTTGGCTGGCACCCTACTGCCCCTTCGCCACTTGCTATTTACTTTACAGTCGCCTCCCCTTGCTTACACTCTGTCGTCATATTGCACTGCCTCGGTGGCTGATGTCAACGCCTTGGGTCCCTTTGATGTAATAATTTGCTCTAGTGCATATTCTGTGCTTTCCACGCCCCTATTCTTTTATGTTTTCTAGTGGTTATAACATCTATTTCATATGTTGGTGTCTACCACAAGGGTTTTCCTGTTGATTTCTCCCTCTCTTTTTATTTGATTTTTCATTCCTGCCCACTTAGCTTGATAGGGTTGAATTTCTTATTTGGCGTAGCTGGTGTGCAATTGATTCCAAACCAGAGGAACCTGGGTTGATGGTTTTTTCTCTGGCGCCGGTTGGTATGTTATAGGAGATTTTTCTTTTCCATAACTAGCGCTGCACGAAATCTTTGTACCTAGTTGACGATAAAACAAAGCACATGAAATATAAAAAATAAAAAATAACAAAAGGGTTGGGATTTGGGTTCTTCACCCAACCATCTAAGTTCTTTCCTATACTATACTTTCAATACGAAGATCTTTTATCTATCAAACTTTCGGGAACTAAGACAAGACTGTCTTACACGAACCTAACGATCAATACTGCTAGATAGGAGTCAAGGGACTTGGCTATCACAGTTATCAATTTAGAATAAAGAAGCAATTGTTAGCAAGTTAACGGTTACTTGCTGCAAGTATCACCCAGAGAGGAGAGAATTCCTCAGCAAAAAATATTTCATCTCATGTATATTATACTTACCTCCCTGTAGCAAGTGACATGGCCAGGTATCCCTATACCTCTCGACCCTCTTATGGTATCAGACAATACCAAAAAACCATGAAGTTACCTTGGGGTAAGTAATATTACTACAAGATTCAGGAAGAAACTGGTGACATAGAAAAATACATGGAGAGTACCAATAGAGAGGATCCGAGGCTCAAGTGTTCAAGAGTTCCGGGTGGGTGATCGAGTACTGCCTAGCGTCTTGTGTGGAATATTGTATGGCTCCTATTTCTTAGAGTTTCTCCCGTATTGTGGGTGTATTCCTGAGTTTCTCCGTTGTATACAGTTGCCTCCTGGAGTCTCCTGGGGGACTCTGTTCGTCCTAAATTGCCTGTGTGGGAGTGAAGAAGCACCGGTATTGTTAGTGTACTCAGAAGTTTTTCCATGGTAGACAGTGGACTCCTGAAGTCTCCTGGGGAACGCTGTTCGCTCTATGTTACTAGTGTGGGAGTACAGAAGCACAGAGACTTTTAGCCCCCACTTAAATCACATTTTACTTTCAAGTTTGCTTAGGTTATTTTTATAAATAGCTGCCACACTAGATAGAAAAGCCTCTGAAAGTCCGCAATCAGACGCTAGGAGGTGTGAATAGAACTCTGGGAGGCTTGCTTAATTTGAAATTAGTGCCGAGATTTTCAAACACATCACCCATTCCCCAGTTCAGTTACGCTTCTGAAAGGCCTCTTTCACCCTTTCTTCAACTAACTCTCTACCTAAACTATTAGTACTTGAGTTACCGCTCATAAAAGTGAGAACTCAGAGTGATCTGAGAGGACTGAGTCTTAAGAAAGACTTAGAATGCTCTCCCCAAGCATTAAGGTATGGGTTCACTTTTTAAAGCTTATCTTAAGTGGAGATACTACTATTCTATGCGATATCTCAGGCTACAGACCTCCAATCAAGATGGGGATACCACCAATGGATTCCCCTCGTGGAGAGCATTCATTTGGGGCATCGAACGTCCGATCTGCACCATTTTCAAGGTCACTTCTTCACACTTTTACACTTGGGCAGAATTTTGAACTTCTGACCATCTGACATGTTTACTTAGACTACAAGCATGCTATCGACAAGCGGATACCTGGGTTAGATTCCCCTCATTGAGAGCATCGATTAGAGCCATTAAACGTCCTATTTGCACCATTTTCAAGGTTACTTCTTGACACATTTACACTTGGGCAGAATTTTGAATCTTTGACCATCTGACATGGTTACTTAGGCAACAGGCATGTGATCGTCAAGCGGATACCTGGGTTAGATTCCCCTCATTGAGAGCGTCCTTTTGAGCCTTTGAACGTCGTGTTTGCACTATTTTCAAGGTCACTTCTTCACACTTTTACACTTGGGCGGAATTTTGGACCTCTCACCATCTGACATGATAACTTAGGCTACAGACTTGCTATCGTCGAGCGGATCCCTGTGTTAGCTCCCCCTTGTCGAGAGCATTCTTTAGAGCCTACAAACGTCCCATTGCGGACGTTTTTAAGCTCTCTACGCTCTATCTTTCACATACTAGTATCCATAGTAGCTTAGTTTACCTGTACTAGTAATTTAATAAATACATACTTTTAAAAATAATCTACCAGTCTATGAACATGATATACTAGCCTGAATAGGTAGTTTTGACCTAGAATTGTGACCTGAAACATGTCTCACTCTTATTTTTCATAGGTTAAACCTAGTGAGCTAAAGGCAAATTAAGACTCCGGAAGGCCTTTGTGTATTTCTCCGGTATTCTTTCCGGTATTCCTGTATTTTTCCATTATGGACTCTGTCCCCCTGAGGCAGGTAACATGGCCTCAGCGCTCCTGGGACGCCTTCTGGCATCCCTCATCAGACATTTAGCGGCTGGCTTAGCCTCTACTACACCAACACCGCAACAAATATAATATTATCAAATTTGCATGTATTCTCCCAGATTTGGCCTAGCCTTGTATTTACGTACAGTAACTCGAGTTTTCTAATTTGGCACCCATCCCCCCAGTGCCCCATGAGGGATAGGGGTCAAATCTGTACTTTTGCTGATGTTGTTACATTACCCAAGTTAACTTATTCACCAATTTAAACTAAATCAACCAGGAACCACCCAAAAAGATAGCATTCACAAAAATACTATCTTTTCCATAGTACTGTACCAATTCACCCTCTACAACTATATCCAGCCTCCCTCCCCAAACCACCATCCCTTGCCTTGTTTTCAAATTATGACTTGGTGGGTCGCCAAGGCCGTGAGAGCGACCACAAAAGAGTAGTTTTTCTTGTTACCATTTAGAGCATTCCTGAAACATGTGACTTTCTAGTCCAGATTGTAATTTAGATCACTTAGTTATTATAGTATTCAGGATGGAAGAAACTTAGGCAACTCTCTGAAATTGTAGTGCTCAGTATACCACAAATTATGTACAGCTTATCATGACTGTGACAGAAACATCTAAAAGTAGTAGGTGTGGTCATGGTTACTTGAACAGTCTAGTGTTGTGGATTGTGAACCTGACCCAAAAGAAATTAATCAATTGGGAATGGTTCACTCTTGTGGAGGGTGGCTAAACTGTCACTAATTAGTTAGTCCACACGCTAAAATAATGTGAAATTCGGGAACAAGGGAAGGGATACCCACAAAACAACTCCCAAACCCTACCCCGTAACCTACCCGCCACCCCCCCCACCCGCTAAACAAAAACCCCGAATCCGAGTGACACATCATGCCTCCTCGCATTGACCCACCCCGCCACACTCACAGCCACAACCCTCGTCGCATGATACCCTACGGTACTTGTACCGGCAGCCTCAGTCGGCCGATCGCTTACGCAGCAAAATGAGCAATTCACACCACCGCCACACCGCACACAGCTGTATGGTACAATACCGTAGCCGAGCTGAGAGAGAAAGTCTGAGTCTTTCTTTCAAGTGTTGTCCATCTTGCTCATTTCTGGGATACGCTACCGGTACGCTACGGTCGCGCTGGGTTTAAAAAAATGTTTTAGATACTAATCTACTCGGGTCTGACTGACTGACTGACCATGGTTCGGTAAGGTACGATCGTACTTTGCTTTACCTGTGGTAATTTTTTTTTTCAGGGGCGGATGGAATGGATGGAATGGATGGAGTGGATGGGGGGCGGAGATATGTTCTTGCGGATCCGGAGGCAATGTTAAAATAAAATAAAATTGATTGTCTTTGACTTAGTGTGAATCACGCGGGTGACATGTTTGAGGTGAGGCATATCTTTTTAGGCTATGAAATTTTTTGCACATCATACGGATACCGGTAGATGCATTGGCTATCTGGTTGTTCACAGGTTTGCTACGGTGCTGCAGTCATTACGATTCTTTTGTAATTAATTTTCATTCCTATTATATCTGTTACGTACTCAGTGCTCTTCACCACTCTAAGCCTGGTCACGAATAAAAGGTCTCGAATGATCGGACAACTTAATCTTGAACACCAACGCCTGCGAGTCCAAGTTAAATCCAGACGCGTCTTTATAAGTATTTTGTCCGAAATTATAAAACCCTGCGCACATTAGTAAAAAAACGAACCTTTTAAATGGGGAAAGAGAAAGCTCACCATTCTGCGTGATAAAGTCATTGTCGCTAATGGTAATGACAAACCACCAGTCATCGTCGCCGATCTTGCCATCGACAGGTACGATCGCAAGACTCTCCCATTTCTCGTTGAGGAGCGCCTGGTCTTGAGCACCGCCATTGTGGAGGCCGAATTTGGCTAGCTGGCCAGCATTGTTCATGTCCAGGAATGGGCAGTAGAGTGCTGGTTTGATGTCGGATTTCAGGATGCCGCTGTTAGCCTTTGTAGTTATGGACGAGCCACGTGAATCATAAGTGCGACCGTCGATGGATGTCGCGTCGGAAATATCGAAAACATCGATTTGACGGTAGTTGGAGAGCGAGCTGCTCGCGCCGTGGCCGAAGCCACTGTCGCGACTGAGGATGAGGAACTGATCTGACCCGACCGCGAGGATTTCGGACTGCGCCGCGGTGCGAGGATTCTTCTTCTTTGTTGGCTGGATTGGGGAGAGAAGGTTTGTTAACAATGGCCTAATTGGAAATGTGTGTGATCGACGAGGGTAGTGGTGACATGGGGGATTTTGGAGTAATACTTACATCATTGAACTGAGGTAGCGGAACAACGAATTCCCGGGCAAGGCGGGGTTTTCCCGAACCACTGATATCATACTTGACCATTCTGGCGTACCTGTTTGTAAGTTTGTCAAGTCCGCCTTCTTGCACAGTTGCAGACTGGAGAAGCGCATATAGATTCCTCCCGTCACCTGAGACGGTGAGCCCCTCAAATCCCTGATTATTTGATCTTCCAGAGGTAGGGTCAGCTGGATCCGGAGTTTGAGACTGATTGTAGATTGGCGGGTTGTTGGAGGCAAAGCTGGAGACTGTTAGCAGGCCGAATTATGGACACTTTGATAGAGAATTTTGAGGAGCATAGGGTAAATACTCTTCGACCCCCTTGCGGATAGGAATGAATGCATCCGGGGGTTTGATAACCTGGGTGAGCTTCCCGTTCCGATTGAAATGGTAAATGAAGGGGCCATATTCATCACTGATCCAGAATCCACCATCAGAGTCGAGAACCAGTCCCTCGGGATCTAAGCAAACACGAGTACCACCGGGCCCTCCGCCACCGAAGCCATCACCGGGGAATTTCGCAGCGGGCAAATCCGGAAAACCTTTGAAGGATAAGGTTGTTGTAGGGTCCAGAGCGGAAATAGGGTTGCCCGCGGGATCGCTAAAGAGGGTTGTGTCCAAGTAGGTAAAGATGAGGTTTGGTGGTGATGGAGTCTTTGCCAGATTGGTGTTGAGGGAGATTTTGAATTTGTGGACCCGCGGCTGGTAGGCTGTCGTTCCCTGCGTATTCCTGCATGGGGTTGTTTGTTAGGATATCTCGATAGATTGCCAAGGTGGAACAAGCATACCATCCACGATCGGGCAGCCCCCACAAAGTACCCTCATAGTATCCATCGCGCAACTTCTTCCATGAAGAGCGATCAATGGCAATGCTAGAACCAAGGGATATGGTATCGCCGTACTTATCCCGAGCGTCGTTGGGCACGAAACCGTAGCCTCTCAATTCCTGAAATGTATAGCTCTTTCCTTTGCAAACGGTAGTTTTCACGGGAGGAGTATTGACTGAAGGGGTCTTCAGTGCAGAATCATCGTCCCTATTCTGTAAGGCGGGAACCCTAGCATACGTGGCTAACGGTAAGAGCGCTAGGATAAACGAACGGATGATAACCATCTTGACAAGAACGGTACCCTTGAGTTTTAGACACTGGTATGCTACTATAGCTGTCTCTTCTAGGTATGGTTTATGTGGGGAACCTTTGTCCTTTTAAACCTCCATTGTTCCCCTCGGCCGAGGTACTGACTAGTATCTCCTGTGACGGTATGAATGCGACATCCCATCTCTCCACTTAGTGGTTTGACAAAAAATCCGGCAGATCTCCCCCTTCCCATCCTCAATTGTGATTACTTCCAATTGAATTATCACGCCTTTTTTTCATGCCAATGTGGGGCTTGAGTGGGTACCAGATATCACTGGTTGGGCAGGTACTAGTACTCGGGTGCAACAACACGGGCCCGGCCTAAAAATTTCGGTTGGATAGAGGGCGCGCGGGGGATGTTATAGAAGGTAGTCTTTGTTGACGGATTTGGCATTCTGTGAGGTTGTTTGTGTGATGAGAAATGGTGAGAAGCGAGCACAGGGGAAAGGACAAGACAGGGGTTACTTTGAGGGTTATCTGTCACTGTTCACCACATGCAATTTGAACTTTATCGTGGGGTACTTGTACTCGAGTAATCACCGCAGTTTGGGGGGGGAGGGGGAGATACAACAGTGCGGGGCGGGCACGCGGGGAGGGTGAGGCCGCCGTTTGGACTCAGAGGTTTCCCCCTCCCGCATGTTTTCGTCGCTAGGCACTGGTTGATGCCTGGCTTGTAGGTTACGCCATTGCAGCCTGCTGTGGCACGGCTCTGCCAAGAGATAAGTGGGGCGAAATCATCATACTTTTGCAGGAGCCTTGGCCTTGCTTCTTTTGGTTAGAGCACGAGGGGACAGCGCCTCTTCTTGGCTTTTCAATAGACCGGGAGCGGTTTCTGGAATACGCCTGAAGGACTCAGGAATACTCTTATGACGAGTGTTGCCACGCTGTCCGGACTCTACCGATGTAGGAAGGTTGACGCTCCAGGGATCTGATTCAGATTCCTGGGAGGAGCTCGTTGTTCCTTGAATTTGACGGGGACTTACGGTAGGCTAACCATCGGCGGTTCTAAAGTCTCCCCACCCACCCACTTAACAGTAAGGAGAGCAACAGCTAACATCTCAACTCACCCGATCGACACTGTTTTAGAGGGCGTGAAAAAGCACTGCAAACGGCCTCCTTTGTACTGAAAGCAGCAACATCTTCTGTGGACAGCCTTCGCTTCCCCTCACTTTAAAATTTTTCTTCGCCTGTGTGCCTTTCAACCCTGTGCCCCCAAGAATAAACAGGACAGGTAAAATGTCGTGATCTGCTCGGCACATAAGGAAAAATAAATTACCGGTGCGCTGCATCTGGATACTGCCGGTGTCCTGCCCGTTGGGAGTGGTGGGATGACCTGTTCGTGACCATATCTGTGATTCAAGGGTTGTGGAAAACCAATGGTAGCCTCGGGGATTGAAGGACATATCCTTAGGCATTTTTCGGAGACACAAAATCCATCTGCTGACCCCAATCAGGCTATTGTCTGGATTTTTGTGACCCCAGCCGCTGATTCTATGACCATCGCAAAAAGCAGGGACAAAAGCAATTATAATGAAACTTCAAGAATGCTTGCATGGTGGATAGATAGCGCTTGTACCAATCGGGAACTCGATTGTTACAAACACCAAGAGCGGAAATGGCGAAAAGGGTCGGAAAAAATTCAAATCTTTCGCTTCAAAAGAGTTCAGACTTTCGAGCGTATATTTATAATGGAATAGGCGATATGGCGAAGCTTTCATTCATTTGGTCCTTCGACTCATTGACTATTGTTGTTTGTATTTTTCGTTGTTCGCAGGCGTGGATGGGGTAGGGGGCTGCGCTTTGTCGGAAATAGGTGCTACAGCACGGTTGTTCAGGGGGGTCCCACACCCATTCCTTCGATTCTTACTCTCATCCACCCACACCACCCCAACCTCGCAAAAAAATAGCCAGCCCTCACCTTGATTCTCTCAGACATGAGATATCCCCCCGAATTTGCCTCCCACACCGGGCGAAGGAGGGCATTTTGGCGCATAGTCAACTCAGTGCACCAATATCCCGCTCCCCAATGAGTGCTGGGCTCCCATGTTGGGTGGATCCGCCCACCCAACATGCTTTGATGGCAATATTCTTCCCTCTCCTCTTTTCTCCTCTTCCTCTCCTCTCCACAACCGTCACGATGTATCCCAAGACTGCTTGCGAATAGGCTTTATGCTTCAAAAATCCAAAATATCATTACAACCAACCCATCACCAAATCTGCATTCTTCTGTAAGTTTTTTTTGATTTTTTTCCAGCTTCTACGATGCGGGCTCGTCCTTTTCTCGACGGTTTGGCCTTCGAGAGGGCGTAACGATGGCTTAGCCGAGCCGGTCGTCCACCTCCTTTACCTCCCACAGTCTTGTTTTCGATCAAGAAAATTAACAACGCACGAGAGGATCACCCTACAGTATAGTATCTAGCTCATTCCACACGCCACCAACCACGTCGTCCCTCGCCTCTCTACCCTGTTTTATTACCGTCTCGATTGCCATCTTCGTCATTCTGTGAATCCGAAATAACATACAAAGGACGTACCTTTGTTATCACCCCATCACAATATATATCTAAGAAGATGGACTCTCATCCGCCATCCCCTACCTCCCAACCCTCTTCACCACGGTCGGAAACGTCCCATCAATATTCAGAAGTTCCGACGGAGCCCTTACCTCCCTCTGAGCTGAGGGTTTTTAACGAGCATATGACTAGGAGAAAGCATTTTCTCTCTGACTTTGAGAGGTATAATCCTGTTCAAAATATGCACGCCCTTGCCAATCATGTTTTCGACTTGTCGGAAAACGTCCATCGTGTCGGAGATGAAGTTGCCGTGTCGCGTCGCATGCTGGACATGGTTGGATCTCATCAACGAGAGGGAAACCACAACCTCCGGATTATTGGTGAGGATGTTATTGGACTAGAAAAGAGGTTTGGAATTTTAGAGAAGGAGATTGGACAGTTGAGGGGAAGAGTCGAGGAGACCCACCGTGAAACTCAGCAGGGTTTCGCCGAGATCAAGGGCATGTTGATGGCTCTCGTGGGAGGTGCTGGTGGGTTGCGGGTTTAGGTGTGTACCAGAAACGTCGAAGTAGGTGAAGTGCAGTACGGTATCTAACTAGAGGTGTGCAGCATTGGGACGGCGTTTTGGGTTTGGATTTTTGATTGCATATATACCACGGCTTTTTTATTAAGTTACCTCCCCGGATATGTCTTGAGACGATACACCAAGGGTTTTGGAGAGGAATTCCTACTTTCACATAATATCACCATCGAAAGTCGTATATATGTCCAGTTGCTGATATATCTTTCTCTGGCTTTTGCATGGTTACGGTGTTGTGTGCGGGGAATATCATCACCATCTACCATTGGAGTATCTGATTGTTTTGTCGATTGCTATTTCGTCTTTCTCTCGTTTGTTGATTTCTTTCTATCTCGGAGAACGTGTTTTTCACGATCTCTTTGCGTTCCTTTACCCGTAAACCGGGATCGTTGTTGGAAGTGGTTTTGGCGAGAAACGCGTGGTTGTGGTTCTCGCTTTTCCACTTTTGTTTTTCGTTTTTCGTTTTATCGGGAGGATGTGTTTTGTCCTCCCCCCCCCGTCTTGTATGAGTATTAGGCAAGTGTCGGTTATCACTTATTGCGTTTAGTTTATTTTGAAGATTTAAAATTGATATCTAGCTTACTTACGTGTTTGTCTGGGGGCGTGACATAGCATAGCGAACGAGGTGATGAAATGAGGAGGTGAGTATAGTTTGATATAAGTGAATCCGATTCCAGCAATTGTTTTTTTGTTTTGTTTTGGAAGTTTAGGAGATGCGTTGGGCAGCCCGGCAACATATGCTAATCCATCAACAACCTTTGCTTAAAATCCTTGAGTTGTGAACGCACCTTGAGGAGTAGCCGTGATTGTAGAATCGTTTACAGCGAAGTGAAGTTGCGAGGTAGAGGCTCTTGTGAAACGAGTAAGATATAAGTGTGCAAAGGTCCCTCCCTCCCCCCTCCCCGTTCGGCATTCCAAGAAGGAGGAAACTAGAAGAGTCATCTGCTAAATAGCCTGTCCCTGCCCGTCACGGGGGCTCCATTTACTACCATTCCAAGAGAGCTAGAGAGCCCAATATCAACCAAAACTTACCTTCAGTGATTGAACAGTTCCCCTGAACCTGTGGATGTGTTCAGGAGCGTTGATGGGGATCTGAGCTCAGCTGGTAGCCACAAACCTAGCGGTTTGGTCGAGGGTGCGGGGTGTGGTGGGTGGGGGGAGGCGTTAAGCTCGTGCTGCATGGTCGATCTCCCGCACCATCCCCGGATCTATGGTAGCCCAGCTGAGTCAACATAGATCTTGGTAGTGCCCCCCCCCCTACTCCCAAATCCCATTGGTTAAATTTGGATCATCTCTCACTCGCAGCCCTTCTCCCTTCCCACCCCACACCCTGACTGTCCCTGGTCTTCTTGCATCTGCACCCGCCACCCGAGTCCTGAACTGGACATTTATATCCTCGAGGGTACCGCTTTCCCCACACTTTTGACGGAATTTATTTCACTTCCCCACGAATGGATTTCTCTGGAAATAGGTTTACCGAATGCGGGGCCTTCTGTTCTGCATGGGTCATGTCTTTTTTGTCGTGAAGTTGTGGGGTTGTGAGGATTTGAGGTGGTGAAGGTTGGGGGTTGGAGGTTGTGATCTGTTGGAGCGGTGGAGGGACTGGTAGAGTGGAGTGCCAAGATTATTATATGACTAAGCGCCTACTACCCTACCGTACTCGAGTACCTCCTTAATGATGGAGCCTCTCTATCTATCAAGGACTGGCTTCACAATTGTAGTTTTCAGCTGTTATTGTCCTTTTTCCTCGCTCGCCTTTTTTATAAGTTAATAGATAGATGTCTAGAATTTGGCGATTTAGATGATGTGCCGGTTATTCCAGAGTTTTTATAAGAATTCAGTTGTCAATCATAGGTTTTTCCTGAAGGATATGGGGATTTGAGTTTCATATTCCGGTGTGGGAATTGGGAGCGGACTACCGTGTAATAAATAACCTTTTCGCGAATGCTAACAGGGTAGATGGGAAGAGGGGGTTTTAAATTTGGTGGGGTGGGGTGGACGGGTGGGTAGTTCCCCTGCACGGTCGATCTCCCGCACATTTTCTCGCCCCAGATCTATGGCACCCACGCTAACTGAGTCAACAAGATCTTGGTAACGCCCCCTCCCCCCCACCCGTCATCTAACTACCCCTACCTCCCACGCACCGGACCTAGGTCACCTTCCTTCCACCTTTCCCACATCCTGACCACTTCCCCCACTCCTTACACTCCCATTCGAACCCCGAATTAGAGGTTTATATTCCCACCTCCGCCATTTTCTCCCAATCTTTGGAGACCTTTAATTTCTTTTCCCATGAATGGATTTCTTCAGGGATAGATTTACCGAATGCGGGACCTTTCACTCCATACGGGTCAACTTTTCTTTTCTCGTGGTATTGTGTGGTTGTGGAATTATCTGGTGGTGAAGTTCCGTGTTGGGTTGTGTTTGGGCGGGGGGATGGTGGGTTGCCAAGATTTATGGATGACTAAGCGCCCGCCGCGCTTGGGGGGATATGGGGTGTTGGGTTGAGGGTGGTATTAAGGCCCTACTCGTACTTTTGGCACCTGGGGTGGTATCTCGCTTCGCTACCTTCTGTGGATTGGTAGATGGGTTGGGGGATTACTGGAATTTAGGAATTCTGAGTGTGAGGTTCGTTTATACGGTTGGTTATTGGGGTGCGGTGTCAATCATTGGTTTTTCGTGAAAACGGTGGGGTCTCGGGTTCTCTTAATTCTGCGGGGTAAAAGAGGATGGCTTTATACGGTCGCAGGCCTGGGGGTGTGCATGTCTCCTCGAGAAAGGTCGGTTAAGATTTTGCAGGGTGGGCCTGGGTGTGGGTGTGGATGGGTGGATGGCTGGTTGCCCTGCACGGTCGATCTCCCGCGTTTTTCGTTGCCCCCAGATCTATGGTACATACATTAGCTGAGTCAACATAGATCTTGGTAACCCCCTCCCACTCGCCGTCTACCCCTACCTCCCACGCACCGGACCTGGGTCACCTCCTACTCACATCCTTCTTTCCTCGTTTCTCACACCCTGGCCACCTCCTTACTCCTTACGCTCCCATTCGAACCCCGGATTGGAGGTTTATATTCCTCCGGACGCCATTTTCTCCCAGGCTTTGGAGAGCTTTTATTTCTTTTTCCATGAATGGATTTCTTTGGGAATGGGATTGCCGGATACGGGATCTTTCACTCGATATGAGTCAACTTTTCTTTTCTCGTGGTATTGGGTTGTTGTGGAATTATCATGTGGTGAAGTTGGGTGTTGTGCTGCCCTGAGGCGGGGGGATGGTGGGTGCCAAGTTGATGACTAAGCGCTCGCCGCGCTTTGGCGAGATATGGGGGGGGGTTGAGGGTGGTATACTACTGCCGGGCTCCAACTTTTCGCACCTGGGGTATTATATCACTTCGCTACCTTCTGTGAATCGATAGATGGATCGGGGGATTAGGAATTCAGAGCGTGGGGCTCATTTCTACGGTTATTTCTCGGAATACGGTGTCAATCATAGGTCTTTCGTGAAAACGGCTGGATCTTGGGTTCTCCTTATTCCACGGGGTAAAAGAGAATGAGTTATATGGTTGCTAGTCTAGAGGGTGTGCGTGCCCCCTTGAGAAGGGTCGGTTAAGATTTTGTAGGGTGGGTAGGTGTGGGTGTGGGTGTGTGGGTGGGTGGATGGTTGCCCTGCACGGTTGATCTCCCGCGTTTCGTCGCCCCCAGATCTATGGTACCTTAGCTGAGTCAACAAGATCTTGGTAACGCCCCCCCCACCCGCCATCTACCCCTACCTCCCACACACCGGACCTAGGTCACCTCCTACTCATGTCCTTCTTTCCTCGTTTCCCACACCCTGGCCATTTCCCCACCCATTATGCTCCCATTCGAACCCCGGATTGGAGGTTTATATTCTCCCCGACGCCATTTTCTCCCAAGCTTTAGAGAACATTTATTTCTTTTTCCGTCAATGGATTTCCTTGGGGATGGATTTACTGGATACAGGATCTTTTACTCTATATGAGTCAACTTTTCTTTTCTCGTGGTATTGGGTTGTTGTGGAATTATCATGTGGTGAAGTTGGGTGTTGTGCTGCCCTGAGGCGGGGGGATGGTGGGTGCCAGGATGATGACTAAGCGCTCGCCGCGCTTTGGCGAGATATGGGGGGTTGGGGGTGGTATACTACCGCCGAGCTCTAACTTTTCGCACCTGGGGTGCTATTTCACTTCGCTACCTTCTGTGAATCGATAGACGGATCGGGGGATTAGGAATTCAGAGCGTGGGCTCATTTCTACGGTTATTTCTCGGAATACGGTGCCAATCATCGGCTCTTCGTGAAAACGGCGGGATCTTGGGTTCTCCTTATTCTACGGGGTAAAAGAGAATGCTTTATACGGTCGCTAGCCCGGGGGTGTGCGTATTCCCTTGTGAAGGGTCGGTCAAGATTTTGCAGAGTGGGTGGGTGTGGGTGTGAATGGGTGTATGGTTGGTTGCCCTGCACGGTCGATCTCCCGCGTTTCGTTGCCCCCAGATCTAGCCGAGTCAACATAGATCTTGGTAACGCTCGCCTCCCTCGTCCCCTCCATTACGCTAGGTCCCATTGATAGGACTTGGGTCACCCCGGGCTCACACTATTCTCCCTCATTACACCCTGGCTGTTTTTGCTCTTCCCGTAGTTGCATTCGAACCCCGGATTTGAAGTTTATATTCCTCCAGAGGCCATTTTCTCCCAGGCTTTGGGGAACTTTTATTTCTTTTTCCATGAATAGATTTCTTTGGGAATAGGTTTACCGGATGCGGGATCCTTCACTCCATACGGGTCAACCTTTCTTTTCTCGTGGTATTGTGTTGTTGTAGAATTATGTGGTGGTGAAGTTGGGTATTGCGTCGTGTTGGGATGGGGGGAAGTTGGTGCCAAGATGGATGACTAAGCGCCCGCCTCGGTAGGCATCCCTGGGGGATTGGGGGGGCCTCCTGAGGATGGGCTGTATACTTTCTGTCTCCGTTGCGCTTCCCCTTCCATAATTGCTTTTGTGCTAATATAGATCATCCGAATTGCTTGAGTCTGGATACTCAGACGATACGCGGGCAATTCCAGGAATTTCTGGAGATGAGGTGTCAATCATCGGCTTTCATGAATGCTGCCGTATAGGATGTTTGGGCTCCCCTGATTCCCCTCTGCAAGCAAGAAAGGAATTATCTGAGAATACCGTAGTAATCAGTTACAATCGCTAGCTCGGGAAATGTGGCCACAGACTGGGCGGGGCTGCCTAAGATTGATTGGTGGGCCGCGGTGGCCCACCCGCACGGTCGATCTCCCGCGCATTGGTTACCCCTAGATCTATGGTACGTTTAGCTGAGTCAACATAGATCTTGGTAACACCCCCTCCCTCCCTCCTCTACCTACGGTGGGTCCCACGGATTTATCTTGGGTCACACCCTACTCCCTTCCTACACCCTTGCCATCCCTTGTTTTCCTTCTTCCTACGGCCACTAGGGCTGGAGGCTTTGAAAATTCGGGAGTACTCTTGAAATACCCCATTCCTTTGGAACCCATTTTTTCCGCGACCTATGAATAGATTTATTCGAAAATGGGCTTTCTAGATGTGCAATCTTCTGCCCCGTATGGGTCAAGTCTTTTTTGTCGTGGTATTGTGTTGTTGTGAGGCTATGAAGTGGTGAAGATGTGGGTTGTGCTGTGTTGACGGGGGCGTGCGGGTGTCGAGGTGGATGACTAAGCGCCGCCGCATTAACTATCAACGCATTGTGGTGAGAGTTGCGGTAAGAACCGAAGTGATTGAGAACCTCGCTAGGAACGTTGGAGTTGCCTCACTTGTTATCTCAAGTGAGGATCTGAAAGAGAATCTTCTTGCTGTGTTTTTTTCTCCTCCGGGTTTAATCCAAAGTGTTGAAATTCTGCACGTTCTATCGTAGAGTCGTTCTCAATGATTTCGGGTTTTATTTTACGGTATGTCGTTTTGCTAAAAGTCTTAGCCTGAGACGTTACGGCTCTTGTTGTATTCCCTCCCTCCTTCCCTCCCTCGGTGTCCTTTCGCTTAATATGATAGATGGCTTTATGAGCCTATTAAAATTTACGGGTTCGGGGTCATTTGGCGGTTTTCTACGGAGGAGATGTCAATCATTGGTCTTCGAGAAAAGTCATGCGGTGTGAATTTCTCCATTTCCACGGTATGAATAGGAAGCAGATTACCGGATAGCAATTCTTTAGATCTGCTGGTGCGGGAGTGCGGGTACCGGGGGAGAGACGTTAAGATTGGAGGGTGGGCCACCGTGGCCCACCTGCACTGTCGATCTCCCGCGCTTTGGCTGCCCCCATCTATGGTACTGCAACTGAGTCAAGGATATAATATCTTGGTAACGCCTCCCTCCCCATCTTCTGCCTTGGGTCCGGTGGGTTAGGCTTAGGTCACCTCCTGCTCACACTATGACCATTTCCCGTCTTCTGATATCTCGGATTGGCCGTTTATCTCTTCCGAGCACCACATTCTGCCTGACTTTGGAGGACTTTTATTCCGTCCCCTATGAATGGATTTCTTCACAATTAGGTTTAATGGGCGTAGAATCCTCTGTCACATACGGGTCAACTAATTTTTTATCGAGGGATTATGGTGTTGTGAATTTATGGAGTTGTGAAGTTGGGGTTGTGTCTTGTTTGGGAGGAAGGTAGGGAATGGTATGACTAAGCGGCCGTGGGGTTAGCATGATGGATAGATGACTAAGCGACCGCCGGATTAACTTAGCGTATCGTGGTGAGAGTTAACCGTAAGAAGACTTTTATTCCATCACCTCTGAATAGATTTCTTCACAATTAGGTCCAGCAGGTGTAGCATCCTCCGTCACATACGGGTCAACCAATTTTTTCTGGAGGGATTATGGTGTTGTGAGTTTATGGAGGGTGAAGTTGGTTATATCTTGTGCAGGAAGAAGGCAAAGAGCAGGATAGATAGATGACTAAGCGGCCGCCGGATTAACTTAACTTACCGTATCGTGGTGAGAGTTAACAGTAAGAAGACTTTTATTCCATCACCTTTCAATAGATTTCTTCACGATTAGGCCCAATAGGCATACCAACCTCCGTCACATACGGGTCAACCAAAATTTTCTCAAGGGATTATGGTGTTGTGAGTTTATGGAGTGGTGAAGTTGGGGTTGTGCTTTGCTTGCGAGTGGTGAGGGTAGGCGCCAAGACTATGACTAAGCGAGCCCCAACGTGGGGCATTTAGGGGGATTGGGAGGGTATCCGAAGGCTAGTTTATAGTTCTGGTATGGGAAAAGTTATAGAAGGTACCAGGGGAAGGCGATATGGTTGGTATTATTGAGGGCTCGGTACATTGCTAGGGTTTACTAATTTAAATAAGGTGAAGGTAGTTTGCCGTTCTCGGGGACGACTACGGCTTTTCGTTAATAGGTGGGGTACGAGTTTTCCCATTCCGCCGCATTAACAGGAAGAAGAAAATTACTGCATGGTAATTGGTTAACTTAAATAATCCGGGAGTGTAGTCACCAAATAGCAAGGGGCATTTGGGATTTAGTGGGTAGATAGATGGTGGTGGGCTCTCCTGCACGATGGATCTTCCGCCTCCCGCCCCAGATCTATCATATTTAGCTGAGTCAACACAGATCTTGGTAACGTCCCCCCCCTCTTTCACCCCTAGGTCTTATGGGTTGGACTTGGGTCACCTCACACCCACACACCCTTCTCCCATCCTGCAGCTTGGATGCCGCGGTCCCCTTGCACCCGAATTAGGGCGTTTATGTGGTTGGTGCAGCGCTTTCTCCCGGACTTTGGAAGCCTTTTGTTTCACCTCCAACGAATAGATTTCTTCGGGAATGGGCTTAATAGATGCGAAAACTCTTGTTCTGTATGGCTCGAATTTCGTTTTGTTGTGGGATAGAGTGGTTGTGAAGTTATGGGGTGGTGAAATTTAGTGTCGAGGGGGTATTTGGTGGGTGGTTGCAAATGCCAATATTTATAGATGACTAAGCGAGCCCCGCCGAGGGCATGATAAGGGAATTGGGCCTTATCCGAAGGCTAGTTTATAGTTTTGGTATGGGATAAAGTTATAGAAGGTATTGGAGGAAGTCAATACAGCTAGTGTTATATCGTAGATGGCTAGATGAATTGTTAAGGTTTGCCAATTCAGATCGGATAAGAGTAGTAGCCGATCTTAGGGACGACCACGGCTTTTCGGTAGGAAATAGAGTACCGGCATGAGTTTCTCCATTTCGCCGTATTAGTAAGAAGAAAATTACCGTACAATAATTGGTTAGCCCAAATAGTGCGGGGGTGCGGTTGGCACTTGGGAAGGAGCCATGGCCGTTAAGGATTTAGTGGGTGGATGGCGGGCTCGCCTGCACGGTAGATCTTCCGCCTCTCCCCCCCAGATCTATTAGAGTTGAGTCAACATAGATCTTGGTAACGTCCCCTCCCTCCATTTCACTCCTAGGTCCTATGGATTGGACTTGGGTCACCTCACACCCACACACCCTTCTCGCATCTTGCACCCTGGCTGTTGCGGGTCCTCTCTCTCACACCGGAATTGGGATACTTATATGGTTGGGGCGGCGTTTTCACCCGGTTTTGGAAGGGGTTTTCATTACTTGTGACTAATAGATTTCTTCCGGAGTGGGATTGCTAAATGCGGAAACTCTCGTTCTGTATGGTCATACTTTTCTTTTGTTGTGGGATAGAGTGGTTGTGAAGTTACGGGGTGGTGAAATCTGTTGTTGTGGTAGTGCTGGAGCGGATTCGTAGTCGGTGCCGAGATATGGATGACTAAGCGCTCGCCGCCGGGGCATGATAAGGGGTTGGGGCTTTATCCGAAGGCTAGTTTATAGTTTTGGTAGGGATATAGAAGGTATTAGGGGAGGGCGATACGGCGGTATTATAGATGGCTTGTTTAATCGCTAGGGTTTGCCAATTCAGATCGGTTAAAGGAAGTTCACCATTCTCGGGGACGGCGACTACGGTTTTTCGTTAAGAGTGGAGCGCGAGTTTCCCCATTCCGCCGTATTAACAGGAAGAAGGAAATTACCGTACGATAATTGGTTAACTCAGATAGTCCGGGAGTGCGATCGACAAATAGAGAGGGGCATTTGGGATTTAGTGGGTAGGTAGATGATGGTGGGTTCTCCTGCAAGGTACGGTAGATCTTCCGCCTCTCCCCCCCCTAGATCTATCATATTATAGCTGAGTCAACATAGATCTTGGTAACGCCCCCTCCCTCCTTTTCACCCCCAGGTCCTATGGATTGGACTTGGGTCACCTCACACCCACACACCTTTCTCTCAGGCTGCACCTTGGCTGTCGCTGGTTCTCTCTCACACTCGGATTGGGACGCTTATATGGTTGGAGCAACTTTTTCTCCCGGACCTTGGAAGGCTTTTTCTTTACTTGTGACGAATAGATTTCTTCCGGAATGGGCTTGCTAAATGCGGAAACTCTTGTTCTGTATGGCTCAGCTTTTCTTTTGCCGTGGGATAGAGTGGTTGTGAAGTTACGGGGTGGTGAAATTTGTCGTGGTGGTATTGCGTGGGTCGGTGGTAGGTGCCAAGATTATGGATGACTAAGCGCTCGCTGCGGTGGGGATCTGGGGTGTTAGGGCTCTATCACAGCCTAGCTTCAGCGTTTCCGTTCTCCCTGTATTGTCTTCGTCTGTGGTATTCGGTAGTTTAGTAGGTGACTTAACAGGTCGTTAGGATTTACGAATTCGGGGGTAATGGAGATGGTTTGACGGTTTTCTAGGAATGCCGTGTCAATCATCGGTTTCCGTGAAAGCGGCGGGGGAAGAGTTTCCCTTTTTCCGTCATTTAGATAAGAAGCGGATTACCGTGTAATAATCCCTTATAGATACTGATATGATAGTATAGCTGCCTATATAGCGGGAGCTGTTTACGATTTTGTGGGGTGTGTGTGTGGGTGGGTTGGATACCCTGCACGGTCGATCCCGCCCGTTGCCCACAGTTCTAGCTGAGTCAACATAGATCTTGGTAACGGTCCCCCCTCTTCACCCTCAGGTCCCTGGGTAGGACTTGGGTCACCTCCCACTCACATCCTACTCCCTTCCTAAATCCTGGGTCTTTCTAGCCTTCGAATGGACGAATTCGAACCCCGGATTGGACATTTGTATATATACCCGCTCATAGTGTTTTCTACTACCGGCAGGCTTTGGAAGGGATTTATTCCGGGCCCCATGAATGAATTTGTTTGCAGACGGGTTTAGAGGATGTGGCGTCATCTGTGCTATCTGGATCAAGCTTGTTTTTGTCGTGGGATTGTGTGGTTTTGGTGTTATGGAGCGGTGAAGTTGGGGTTGTGGTGGTGCTGGTATGGGAGGTGGTGGGTGCCAAGAATGATAGATGACTAAGCACCGACCGCGAGAGGATCTTTACGGGAAACTTAGGCACTTGCCGAAGTCGCGTATTTTTCCTTCCTTATTGTGCTGCTCACGTGAATTTGCTTCTTAGTATCTGTGGGTGGTTTTGCGAATATTTGGAGGGTACGGGCTCGGGTGTAGAGGTAATTGGTGGTTTGCTGCAAATGTGGTGCCGAGCATATGATGTAGTGAAAAGGGTGGGAATAAGGGCCTAAGAAAGGTAGATTTGCCTAGGTTACCCCTATTCATGAGACAAGGAGGGAACCGGAGTTGGTATCGGTAAATAGTTTTCTCGGTGCTTCTGGGAATTCCGGCTGCCTATTGTCACTTGCATTACGGATGCGAACCCCCCTACTAGCATCCTAGCTCCGGAGGCTCCTCTCGTTAGCTTCGGAGTAATAATTCTTAGGGCTTCTAGGGATGTCGAAATACCTAAGTATATTAATGGAGCAAGGTACCGACATCACCTGGTATCCACCTACACGCAGATATGACTGCTCGGAGAGGGCCGCTTAAGATTTGGTGGGTGATGGGTGGTCTCCATTGGCCGTCCTGCGCAGTCGATCTCCCGCTGTTGCCCCCAGATCTAGGCGAGTCAGCATACATCTTGGTAGCGCCCCCCCCTTCACCCAGGTCTCATGTATCGGACTTGGGTCACCACCTATTCACACCCTTCTGCCTTCTTGTATCCTGGCTTTCCTAGCACTTTTGCGCCCTACTATTCGAGCCCCGGATATATCCTTTATACCATCGGGGGAGTAGTTTCCCCAAGGACTTTGGGAAACGCTTGTTCCGCTCCTCACCCATGTATTACATAATTAACGGTTTTATTTAGTGTGGGGTCTTCTGTTGAGTATATGCCGACCTTGATTTTGTTATGGTATCGTGTTGTTATGAAGTTATGAGGTGAAGATGGGTTGTGGTCGTTTTTGGGGCTCTTTGATATTTGGTGGTAAGGTGATGACTAAGCGCCTACTAAACTTGAGGTTCGGGTATTGAGGCCCTTCCTAAAGGGTTGTGCATTTCTATCTTTGTTGTATTATCCCCCTTCTACTACTTTCTTATTAATGGATGGTTCGGTAGATTTCTGTGGTGCGGGGAGTTCGATGGTCCTCGGGAGTGCGGTATCGAGAATCAATTAATATATCGTGGGAAGGGTGGAATTTAAGGGTAAGTGGGATTAAGTTTTCCCATTCTATCATAACACACAGGCTAAAGAAGAAGGGCCCCGGAGGAGTTGGCTCCTGGATAGTTCTCCCACTGCCCCTGCTACTATTGCTAGCCCCTCGGCTTCCTGAGTAGCCCCCCGGCCCCCCGGCCCCCTGGGGCTACTCTCAGCATATAAATAATTATTGGCCGAAGGCTGGTTACAAAACTGGTGGAGTAATTTTTCCTCTGGGGGTGTCGGATACCCGATATCGCTGAAGAGGGAGGGTTCCGAAGTTATATGGCAACCCTCCGTGCACGGGTGTGGCTACTCGGGGGGGGGGAGGGGGGCGTTTAGAATTGATAGGTGGGTGGGTTATTGTTCTGCGTGGTAGATCTCCCGCGCGTTGTACCCCAGATCTTACTGAGTCAAAATTATGTCTTCTCCTGGGAGTGCCTCCCTATCTCTGGGTCCAAAGGCTAGGTCCCATGGGTCTGACCTAGGTCATATGTATACCTTTTCTCCATCTTACGTCCTGAATGGCTGAAGCCTTTTTACACACGCACTGGAACTGTGGACTGGCTGTTTATGTCGTTGAGGGTGTCTCTGGCCCTGGACTTTGGGGGGACATTTATTTCACTTCCCGTGAATGAAATTCCTTATAAATAGGCTTATCGGATTCAAGATCATTTTCTTCTTTTGGGAAAATTTATTTCTTGTTCTAGTATTATCTAGTTGTGTTGTTATACTCCCCCGAATCTAGGTGTCTTTGCTCCCTGCTCCCAATGCATCAACCTGATATCTCACGCCAAGAGTTTAGATGACTAAGCCATACCTCTACCCCACGCTGACGCCACCACCCTGTCTTGGATCCAACCCATAACTTATCCTTCCCCACCCCCGTATGTTCCATCCCCGCCATATCATCCCCTTTCCCCTCCTTCTCCGCAGCACATTAGTAGCATCTCGGAAACTACACACAATGCCGAAAATTCCCCCCGCAACCCTGCTAGAGTGCGAGGAGTATATTATCGCCGGTTCTTGCTTTCCCTTCCTTCATACCCTGCAATGGCCTGTCAATTTCTAACAAAATTACCAGGCGGCATCAGGATAGTTGACAGATGGTACCGCACGGCGCTAAACTATTCAGACCCAGGAGCGGGCGAGATTACGATGTTCGCTAGAAACGCCCAACCGAATAAGAAGGGAAATGCGGAGGCCGGAGCGGGGTTACCGTATTGTGGGCTGTTCCACCTCCAACTTCTTGGCGCGCGGCAACGGAGCCCGACTTGCTAACCAAAGTACCTGAATAGTTCTATACCTACAAGGTTTGTACTCCATCGTCCACCCCACTATTAAATCAACGTCACCGGAGCGAATCTAATGATAAACAGGTGGCCCTGGCTTTGAATGCGGTCCTCCGGAAAATCACCCACTGACAAATTTCCTTTTTGACAAGGGGTTCCAAGTCCTGTACCTCGATCAACGGGGAACGGGTATGAGTACGCCAATATCGCCGCGCATGCTGGAGGGTAGTGGTGGAAAGAAGCGGAGTGTGGAGGAGCAAGCGGAGTATGTGAAGTTGTTTAGGGCTGATAACATTGGTTTGTTTTTGGTCCCTGGTTCATTAAAGCGGATAGGACTAATGGGATGGGATGGATAGTTCGGGACTGCGAAGCAGTTCGTCATGCACTGCTTGGGCGGAAAGAGAGGGAGGAGGACAGGAAATGGGGTGTTATCGGTCAGAGTTTTGGTGGGTTCTGCGCGGTTACGTATCTGTCGTTTTAGTAAGTTGGGACCCGATCAACCCTATACTCTTTTGGGGGTTAGCTGATGAGTGTATCTGAAGCCCTGAGGGTTTGAGAGAGGGTATGTATGAATCAATCTATCGCGGTCATTGGTTTTGCGGTAATTTGCTGAGCTGAAGAGTTGTAGTCTTCACAACAGGCGGAATGCCACCGCTCGTGAATAACCCGGATGAGGTATACCAAGCGCTATGGAAAAAGGTGAAATTGAGAAATCAGGTTTACTACAAAAAGTATCCGCTCGATGTTGAACGGGTTAGGGGTATTCTGAGGCACTTGGGGAAGGAAGACGTGCGGGTTCCCAACGGCGGACATCTTACACCGAGAAGGTTTTTAGGGCTCGGGTTGGCTTTTGGTAGCCACGGTGAGTCCTCTTTGCCTTTGGTGGGAACTTGCTGCTGAGAATATGCTAGGCGGGATTGATGGTGTGCATCGTGAGTACCTTCATTCGCAGGGCGTTGGGGATAGCCGACTGATAATTGGTAGATCTTGTACAGCGTGCGCATACCGACATAAAAGTCCTCGGCCATCTTTCGTATAAAGTTCTTCAATCTATCCAGGGAAACCAAAGTTTTGACGGAAACGCCTTGTACGCACTTGCTCACGAGCCGATATATTGCCAACAGTAAACTCGCCTTCGGTACCACTTGAGAATTTGCTAACAATTCGCACAGCCGCTCTGCGTCCTGGTCCGCCTCACGCACAATGCCAGATGATCAAGAATTCAATTTGGTACAAAGCCTCGAGAAGAAAGATCAGCCAATATACTTCAGTGGCGAGATGGTCTCTATCCCTTCTTTTTTCTTTCTCCACTTACAAATGCTCACATTAATAGATTTTCCCCTGGATGTTCGAAGACTACGCCGAGCTCTCAAAGCTTAACTCCGTAGCTAAAATACTTGCCAAAGATGCAGAATGGCCGTCTCTATACTGTGAAAATACACTTGCGGAGAACAAAGTGCCGGTTTATGCAGCGACGTATATGGAGGATATGTACGTTGACTATGTGCACGCGCGTAGGACTGCGGGAAAGATTCGTGGGGCAAAGGAATTTGTCACAAATACTTTGATGCATAATGCGGTTAGAGCTAGGACTGAAGTAGTTATGGGGGAGTTGTGGAGGTTGAGGTGCGGAGAGGTTGATTAGATAGAGGCCGTATTGCGCACCGGAGGTTAGATCTTCGGCACTTTGTTTGTAGGGGCGGTTAAAAACTTGCTCGTGTATGGAGGCGCTTCGCTAATTGCTAGCTGCTGGATTGGATAAAAGTTAGAAGGTGGAAGTAAAAGTGAAAGTAAGGTGATGTGAATTGTCCGAAGGAAGTGAAGCGATAAGTTTGTCGTACTTTTTTTTTTCGCACGATAATAAAAACGCCGAAGGGGGTTGTTCAAGTGGAGCAGTTCTTTTTAAGGTTTCTTGGCGTGGATAGTCACTGTGGCTTTATAGCAAATTCAGAATAAAAATACTCCAACACCCCCTGGGTTTAGTTTTTTTTATTTATAATACAACTTGAACACCCTGTACGCCCCTACCGCTCCCCCTCAATCCCCACCCAGTACCCCGCCATTACACCAACTCACCCACACCTTCTATACCTAGTCCGGCAATGGTTAACCCTGGCCTCTGCATTGTAGTAAGTAACTTACCTCCCCTTCCTCCCTCCTCCCCTTCCTCCTCTCTCTCCCACTCCTCCTCTCTCTCCCCCTCCTCTGCCGTACCCGCCGCAGAATCCGGGGTGGTAGCCTCCTGTTCATGCTCTATTAGCATACAAGTACGCCGGAGGTTGTACCTATGGCATTAAATTGAATAATAGAGAGGGTCTTACGACGTTTGAGGAAACTCAGATGTCCTAAGACCCGTCTCTCTTATTCAAGTTAATGTGGTAGGATTGGAAAGGGGAAAGTACACACCATTGCAGTCACTCTCATAGCCGCGCCCCGAGCCCCGCAGGGCCTGCCACCGCTGGCATCGTTCTCCCAAGCAGATGATGCTTGGGAACGAACATCCAACCACCCATGCAGTGGGGGGATGTTTGCCGTGGCGGGGTCGATGTGGGGGGTCGGTGGACCGCACTGGTTGCCAGTGGCCCACCGCGGCGGGGAAAACGCGGGGCCCACGAGATTGCCTCGGTCCCGACTCATTCCGAGTTCACGGGCTGGGTAGCTGCCTGGCAGCGGTACCCAATTGTTGTCTGTTTGCCACGTACGGGACTCCCGAGACGAACGGACTAGGTTGTTGGGACCACTGTCTGGGAACAAGTGTTAAAGCAAGAACGGATTCGACCGCTGGAAGTTCTTCGCAGATGTCTGTGCTTGCTGTACCAAGATTGTGCATTAGTGAATGTGCGCGAGGGGAAACTGGTGGGACCTTATTAGCTTGAAATATAAATACTCGAAAGTGAATTAGACAGATATAAACGTACATTTTCATAGTTTATGAACCGCAAATTGGAAAAATTGAATAGGGAAACGAAATGATAAAAATGAAAATGGGGAGGTGAACTGGGGAAGTGAGCTGTGGGAATGGGTGGCTGTTGGGGGGGATTTTATTTGTGGTTGTCGGTGTATGGGGCTGTGGGTTGCGGAGCTGTGGGGGTTGTGAAGGTTGAGGTTTGTGACGGTGGAGGGTTGTGACGAGGGTTGAGGGCAGTGGGACATGGTGTGGGAACCACGGCTCATACACCAGTGCAACTCAAAGGAACACGTGACTGGGATATGCGATATCGAAGAGCAGAAGGCTCGCCTACCTTTTTTCCACCTTCGAATAGAGCCACGATTAACTCTTCGTCAGGCTTCGCCCAAACCACTAAATTTTGGCCCCTATAAACCTAAATCGCTACACTTTTGCTCGCCCAGTGAGTATCATACCTACGCCAGCCGTACAAAATTATAAAAGTACGATACCTCCGTATTCCAGTTTTTTCCGATGCATGGTCCCACTTCCGTCCCTCTTCAACCTCTTCTATCAAATTGAAAACCCTATGAGCCCACTGCAACTCCCACCACTCCAGCCACTACCCCAACTATGAATGCCCAACCTACCTGCTCTTATCACTATTTATTTGGGAAGGTACTTGAAGCTGGATGATGTATACGTGGATTATGATATAAGGGAGATTACGGTAGAATATGCTATGCGCAGGGTAGTGGAAAGCTCTATTGAGCGGGAGTCTGTTCTCTGTGTTTCGTTTGCCTTGGGTGATTTTCGGAGAAAATTCCCCTAGTTATTTTTCGTTATTTTATTAGAGAATTTTGTAGAAGGGATGGACCCATGTGGTGAGCGAGAGATGGTGTCCAGATTTGGATATATTACCCCCGTATTTCCCGGATATATTTGGGGGAAGGCAATTACGAAAAAAAAAACTTTATTTTCACTTTACTTTTTCCATTAGATTACTCCACAGAGTTCACATTTGTCTACCATGCCATACTCACGAAATACCAATAATAGTTACCAAGACAATACAGTGCGACAAACTATCAACAACCCCACACTCATCCATGCATTTAGCCCCCGGAATACCTCCACAAGCCCCCATAATACTACTAAAAGTTTATAAGGCCCCGAATCATAATCGCAGCGATAGGAGTCACAGGTAACACTTAATGAGCATTCAAGCCTAGCAATGCAATAGCCGATACAAATGTCAAGTTCAGGTAAAGGCTACTTTATCTCGGGAGTCTCTAGTACCGGTATCTCGGATGCCGAACGTTCGAAATAAGCAATAACCCTCATTCATGTAAAACAGTCCCCTGCCGGGGAATCCGGACACAAGCGCCGAGACAAACAAGGAAATACCAAGGTCTAACCTTACTCTTTTCCCGATACAGCCAAAAATGACATTACTTGACACTCCAGCCTTTAGTAATACTCTTATAAGTGAGACCGAAGCCACGGCAGGCATTTGTGATTGGACCCCATTAAGCTATAGGGAGACTCCTCTCCGGCATCATCTACCTCAACCGCACCACTAATTTCCTCATGGGTGGCCCTTCCCTGAAGAGCCCCTGGCATAGAGATTTCCGATGAGGCCTTATTGCTGGGGGTGCTACTTTTGAAAGATTCAATAGCACTAGAGATGGACTTGAACTACAACATGAGAACTAATTTTTATAATGATTTTTTGCTAACAAACAGAAAACGCAACTGAAACTATTATGAAAAATATCCAAGCCTAGAACTCTCGGGAAATGCTCTTATGAGACTTGCCCATTACCCTGTGTCGCAAAGTGAAAGCAGCACACCTACAATTGCACCCAGATGAACTGTTTAGACAGCCAGCGTGTACCATATACACCAATAGTGCGCAACGCCAATAGGTAGATGAAATGGAACCAAATTCCCAACGGTCCGGCGACCCTGCGGGGGGGGCTGTCAAGAGAACCGCACGGGACTGGGCTCCCTCTAGGAGTCCGTCCAAGGCAGCGAAATCCTAGGATGGCCATCTTTAGCCCAGATAGCGGGCCTAAGTGGTGGGACTGAGCTTTTCGGGGGCGAAAGTGGGATATTAAGCAGTGCCAAGGGGCGGCCGGGAGAGCTTCAGGACAGCGGCTAATAGGATGAGTGATGCTTCGTGATTTCAGACCTCCCTGTCTCTATTCCGAAATCGGGTCAAACAAGCGGAGCGAATGACCTGCGTAGGAATCTCGGTGTTTAACTTGTGAAATGTCTCTGTTCGGAAATGATTCTTCGGGTTTTATCTGCTTCCTCAATTAATAACAAGTTTAGGGGCACTCCACAATCCAAGGAAGAAGTACCGGGCTAGTAACCATACCCTCAACCCTATAGGATGGTGAAGCACAGCACCCCTCAATATGAGTGCCCCAAGTTAAATGGGTTACGAGCGATGGGTAAATGAAATAGTTTGCCGCCGTGAGAGACACGGTTTAGTGGCATAATGTAAAGGACGGCGAGGGGCGTGAGGGCATAAGGATAATTCCTAGAGTTTACCGCGTACGGGACGCCGGACTACAGCTTATCCGGATCTCTGGCTGTGTATTTGAACGTTTCGCGAAGTAGAACCATCTGTCCTTGAGGGAAGGGCGGAGTGTCGAGAGCACGATTCGGGGGAGAGTTTGGGTCGTGTTGCTAGAGCACCAGTCAGTTAGTTTCCTCGTAGAGTTAGGAAAGCGATAGGAGGTAGACTAAGTACTTAATAAGGTAAGTAAGTAAGTAGTGCGAATTATGAGATAATCTAATCTCCGAAAGTTGAACCTGGAACTTCCTTGTGGCAAACTTGGTGTGCCAATAGGGTCCGGGGCTGGGAGTCGGCCGAGAGAGGGGATGTAGGACGGTGGGGGGCTAGTGAAAATAGAGACGTCGAAAATGGAGGTAACGATCGTCTTTGAAGGATATTACAAAGTGAAGAGGAAAATGGCTCAAGTGAACAAAAATGATTTGAATTGCAAACGGTTGAGGGGTAGAATGCTAGCCTGAGAAAGGGAACAAAAATAGGGAAAGCAAGGACGAGGAGATTTTATAGGAGAAAAATTTTCAACGCTTACGTATCCCAGGAGCGCATACGCGTACTGCTGCCTACAGGTGCGGGCATTTCCAACAGAGACTGTTGGAACGACTGATCGTTGATTGAGAGAAAGGTGGGTGGTGAGCCCGACTATTTACACAACAAAGAGGCAGTCACAGTTTCTCCGCTTCATGTGGCCGCACTCACCACCGCATCACCACTTCCGCATCACCGCCGCACCACGGCCCTGCGGTCAACTTATACCGGATATGGAAGGTAGCTCCAACAGAGACGGCGGGGGGCAAGGTGAATGATATCTCGTGATTTAACTCTGCCCATCTCTACTCCGAAATCTAGTCGAACGAGTGGAATGACCCGGGTAGGAATATCGGAGCCTTGCTTGCGGATATGCCTGTTTCTTAGGAATGGATGTTGGGGTTCTACCTGCTGCCCCTATTAATGACAAGTTTAAGTGCACCACACTCCAAGGTAGCATTACTAGGCTAATACCCGTATCCGTAACAGCGACATTCGCATTGGCTTACTATTGGCAGATTAACTGGTCGATTAACGGTAAATAATGGGGTGTGACATTGTTCAAATAAATGCCTATTGCTGGTGTGCAGTGAAGGTCTAAACTTTCAAAATGTGTATCTTTTTCTCTAAGGGCCTGTAGAAATCCCTAGGCTTGGTATGAACTTTTTGGTAATATATCTTGAACTCGCTTGCTTACATGAGGGCCAATTCACAATTAATTATACTACTTAACCCAAATCTGTAATACAGAGTTATTTCTTTCAGTCGTCGCTCATAATATGACACTTATAACCCCCCTAAGTACTGAAAACCCAGCTTCTGCCCCAATGCCGATCCGGAAACCTCATAAACTAAAAGCCTTTTCGCGTACAATAGTAGTGTTGAACGCGGTCAAAAAGGGAAAGAATGAAAGAAAGTTCACGATTCAGCTCAATGCTGTTCACGAAGATAAAGTCGAGGGGAAGAAAGCCACGACAAAAGAAAGAAAGCAATTCACTCTCGCTAATCGCTTTACTCACGATGATGTACGAATGATCGTCACTCTAGCAAACATGCGGTGGCTTAAGGCCATTTAAACTAGTCTCTCTTCACACTTCCAGCCGGGCAACAACATTATCTAAGCAACCCTCTCCGCATCATAGTCTCCGCTCTGCCACCTCCCGTGAACTAGACAAAAAAAAAAAAAAAAAAGTAAAAGCTAGAAAGTAAACGTTTAGCTACTTTCTCACCCCACAATACTTGAACCATAATTACTCACTACAGCCACTCGGCAAAAGCCTTCATGAAACGGCCCCTTCCTCACACTTGCGCCAAAGGCGGAATTACCCCCTGTGAAAGGGAAACTCTACTTCACGAGGACCCTTGCCGAGTGGCTATGAATGCCCGGTCATATATTGGCACCTTTGGAATTGGGGGCTAAGAGGCCTGAGAGGGGAATGTATATCGTGTGATTGCACTAACTACACTGTAACATAATATTAGTGTGCTGGCCTTCAAGATTTAGGACTTAGCTGGTGTTCTTGTCCTCCGTACCGTACATCCAACACTCCTACAGGTATCATGGGCATGATAGTGGGCTAACTTTTAGAGCGGGTTCTTAAACTACTGTAGTTTCACACTCTTGGGGTCTTCTTTTTTTTTGAGTTTCTGGTACACACAGGAAAGTTCCTGTGTGCTTCTAGGTAGTGGGAGCTTTTGGAGCCTGCGAGGAAGCGCGAGCGCAGGGATGGGGGGTATAGACTTAGCGGCGAGAGTACGATGTATCAGCTGCGATGTTCAAAGCAGGGTAGAAAGAGGAAAAAGCTATGGTGTCTTTGGTATTAATAAAGGGAGGCGTTTATCTTGCGATAGGGTGAGTAGGTGAGGGCCCAAGGATAGGTAATAGAAAAGAGAAAAAAATAGACCAAACTCTGTGAGTCACACCACACCGTAAAACTCTTGTCCATTGATTCCTGTGGCGCGCCCGCTCTGGTATGTACAGTACGTGTGTCTATATCTAATCCAGGTTTATATCCATAAAGCTTTTATTCATCCCTCTTATAATATAATAATATAGTGGTTGTCCAAATGGTGTAATAATACAAGTAAATACAAAGTCAATTATGAAAAGACGTGGAATGACTTAACCCGATAGGTGTGAGAAGTAAAAGGCAGGTAAAGAGTGTGCATATATAGAGAAAATGAGGCAGAGAAACGCACGAGCAAACCAAGGATGAGGGGTGCATCTGGTTAACGGGAAGAGGAGTCGAGTTTTACCTTAAATAATATCAAAACCTGCGGAGCCTTTTGAAAGGGGGTTCAGATAGCTCGGACGGCTCGGGGGAGGATTGCAGGCTTGGTAAATGCTTGGAAATCAAATCCGCCTGGTCGCCCGGCAACGCTGCATCAGACTGGGCGGTGTTTGGTGGGTCAGGATTGACGCTTTTCCGTTCTAGTAGGATTTTCACAGCATCCCCATACCCATTCGCAGCAGCCCGCATGAGCGGTGTTTGGCTCCAGCGATCCACTTTGTCGGGATTGATGTCGTTCCGTTCCAGCAGCAGAATCAAGACCCCCTCATGCCCATTATTGGCAGCCCAGGAGAGCGGTGTTTGGTTATCCTCATCCGCTTTGTCGGGATTGACGTCGTTCTGTTCTAGCAACACTCTCACGACTCCCTCGTGCCCACTTGCGGCAGCCTGCAAGAGTGGTGTTTGGCCCCACTTATCCGCTTTGTCAGGGTTGACGTCGTTCCGTTCCAGCAGCATCCTCACCACCCCCTCATGCCCATTATTGGCAGCCCAGGAAAGCGGTGTTTGGTTATCCTCATCCGCTTTGTCGGGATTGAAGTCGTTCCGTTCCAGCAGCATCTTCACGACTCCCTCGTGCCCATTTGCGGCAGCCTGCAAGAGTGGTGTTTGGCTCCACTTATCCGCTTTGTCAAGATTTACGTCATTCCGTTCCAGCAGCAGCCTCACAACCCCCTCATACCCATTCTCGGCAGCCCACAAGAGTGGTGTTAGGTTCCACTTATCCGCTTTGTCAGGGTTGGCATCGCTCCGTTGTAGTAGTACCCTCACCGCCCCCTCATGGCCTCTCCTAGCAGCCCACGCGATTGCTGTGTTGCCATGGAAATCGGTTGCTTGCACATCCCATTTATTTGTTTCCAATAAAGCAACTATTATCCCCGCATATCCAAGGTATGCGGCGCCGTGAAGCCCAGTAAATCCCCTCGGGGTGTCTTTTCGATCAAAAGGCTGGTCCCAAGAATCCAGCCCACGTAATAATAGTATCTTTGAAGATATGTGCTTATCGTATCCATCGAGTAGTTTCAGTGCAAGAGCTTTAACACTTTCGGTGTTTCCCCGTCTAGCATGTGAACCCCAATGACAAGAAGCATATTCGACAAAAGGGGCGGTTGGTGGGACGGAACGACGAGTAGGGGAAAGGCCTATCACTTGGCGAAAATTGAGGTAGGTCAAACAGACCTCCGCAATCAGAGAGTGGGGCGCAATCAGAGAGTGGGGCTTGAGGAACAGGTTGGGGTTATGGGAGAAGTATTCTTGTAGGGTGTAATGGACAAGTCGGACGGTACATGAGGACTTCTCAACCTTGATGAGCCCTAGCGAGCATGCTAGCAGTGTTTCTATCGCAGGAATATTCTGGGTGTTCAAGTCGATTGACCCTGCTTCTACCCCTAGGGCATGGCATAACTCGTCGATATGTAATGGTCGCTCCGCATGCGATACCCACATTAGAACCTCCATGCCGAGTTTTGATCTACTTCTCGGCTGCGCTTTCATTCGTGAGAGTGTTGCCTCGTAAGCACCTCCTAGCCCCTCCCCTTTAGTCATCACATCAAGCTTCTTTCTTCTCTGATACAGGGTAATCTCGCCCAGGATTGCGTCAATATTTAGAGCAACCAGAAGGAAACTAGACACCACGGTTAGTGAATTACACATGCTTGTATTGGGAACATATATATTTTTGTTATCTTTGCTTACATTTCAGAGATCTTCGGAATGATTCTCATAATATCTGCCCGTAGTACGTCATCCATTGCATTGGGGTCAGTGTCACCGTCCAGCCTCATCTTCAGATAACTCTTGATATCGGCATCAGTGGAACTAAGAGGTATCCGGAGGGCCCCGCTAAAATATTTTAGGATTTCGTCCTCGATATGGGGCCTCCCGGTAAGGAATACTCTTATGTTTGGTGAAATCCGGACTATTTCTTGTAATGATTTAAGGAGTTCCCGTCGGTGCTTCGCAGTGCATTCGTCTAAAGCGTCAATGCATATAAATACACGCGGTAGCGATGCAATAGTCTTCTTTAGAATTTCTACCATATCAGGAACTCGGAGACCCCGGCCGCCAAACTCTTTTTTAGCCTCCCGGAACGCCTCCCGTATATGCTCTGGGATTCCGCCTCTACGAACAAGTTGCTTGATGATGGCGCCCAACATACATGTGGTGGACTGCTCCTGCTGGGCAAGAAAATCGCAGTATAGTCCCACAACGGCAACTTCTTTTCCTCTAGCCTGATCGCACAGACTATCAATAACTAGGGAACTATCATTTACTGATGGTCAGCGACATCTGCGTTGCCTTTCTCCAGGCCAGAGTATTTCCTAAGTTACCTGACATAGGTTTTCCCCACCCCTGGATTCCCGTAACAGAACAAGACTGGTCCAACGTAACCATCTTCCGTATCATGCCAGTTTCTAAAATCGCTGGTTTCTAACACCCAGTTTCCCACACCATCGAGTCGGTCTGTTCGCACACCTTGGTGCCGTAGCTGTGGTTCAAGCGGCGATAGCCACTGCAGAATTTGCCTCCCTTCGTCGCCTTTTTCTGTATTGACGTTGACAATATTGTTGAATGAGTTGATGTTACCGGTGACCTGGTGGTATCCTGACGACATCTGGGCGATAGTGTATTATCTGAGTTCTTTTTCGTGGGAGTTAGAGAGGGATCGTATTCAGTGAGAATCTGACTTTCTCTCGGATCTAGCGAGGATCTTTAAGACGCGAAGAAAGAGGGGTGGCATCCCAAAAGGTTCTAGCGTTGCGCGAGCCTGCGCTCGTCCAATCATTATCAGATAGATAAAACAGTCACGTGAGTCTGATAACAAATTCGGTGAACTTTCTAGAGATGTATCCACGGGTGTCAAAATTACGCGACCGTGAGCACGGTACGTTGCAACGTTGGGGTACATGCATTGCAGCGCTTGCTACCGTGCTCATGGTCGCGTAATTTTGATACCCGTGGATACCCCCATGGGCCGCTTGATAGAATAGCATAATACCGTTTACACTCTTTACGTTGCTAGGTGATTTGTTATAAAACCCGTTCCATCTATTGACATTCGTTTCTAGGGCGGTTATTCTCGGTAGCTGAGGCTATGTGATTACCTAAAGGCATGAATTTTTATAATTTTTTTCTAGATTGGGGGGATAAGAGTGGAAAGAGGTGGATATGAACAATAATAGGGGGATTTGGTCGGGCTTATGAAGGTGTCTGTAGCTCCCTTCTTTATTTTCCTGTCTTTGCCTTAAATAGGATGGACTCAGTGGGGCAATTTCCATATATACATTTGCACTTCAATTGAGCTGTTGGCTAAGATAGTTCAAACAAGTTCGGGCTACCCAAGCTAAAGACACAATCTCACTCGGTCTCGTTGTCCATAGATTGATGCCAAGGGTGTGCAAGGATCGTTCAAAGTCAATTGGTCGTGGTGCCGTGGGGTCCGGTTGCCGAACTGTCATCGCCTCCGTTCTCTCGCTTGCTTGCGTTCTCGTGGGCCCGGACGGCTTCTGGTCACTGGGCTATCACAACACTCAATCGACTCTGCCTATTTGCTGTCCGCAATCAAGCATGGAATATTGTCCTCTCTTGTCTGCCTTGTTTGGTATCTCTCTCCTCTAGCGTTCCTTGTATTTTTCTCTGGCTTGTTCTCTGTCGTGCTCTCTCAGCTAGCAGGGAAAACTTTCCCCCTTTATGCCCCCCTGAACCATAAGGATTCGCAACAGTTTTCCCGGTGTCGCAGATGTCTGCTAAACAGTCCACAACTACGTCTCAACGGCTACCGGGCGGCTGCATCTCGGTAGTGCGGCAATCGAGCTTCCGCGCAAAATTTCCATACAGTTAAATAGAAATCGATCAGGGATTTTACTAGCCTTGGAGCGGAGCACGGACTGGTAAATGAGCGATGATGTCAATAGCTTCAACCTCTACAGCAGCATAGTCGACAGCACATCTGTCGTGGGTGAGCGGTCACATCTGGCAGATTCTCACATGGTTGTCGCTTTTGAAGCGATGTAAGAGGGAGCGTGATGTCGCAGTTCACATAGCCGAGGGTGTGGCCGGGTATATTTTAAACACCCCGAGATTTTGGGAATGGTGATCCGCGAGGGTGAGTGGTTAGTTGACATGAGATTCTTCTACTCTAGGTTGATGGAGGTGGTACGATCGGCGCAAGTGTGTAAACGGGAGGAGGTGTCGGGGCGTACGTGCTTGTCTATTGGAAGCTGCCAGTGCTAACTAACGGCTACTTAAATAGTGACAACTTCTGCATGTATAACCCTATACATCGGTTCATACCCTAGTGTGCCCACACATATCCGCATTTCCGTGCCCCTCCATACTATCTGCGCTTCCTATTACTTGCGCTCCTCGATGCTGCCAATCCAACGTTCTACCAGGATTATTATCCCATCGCATGTGTCGGGGAAACCTTTGTTTTAGTAAAGCTGATATATTGAGAACTCCTGTTGCTGGTTTCCGCGATGTTAATTCTTTCGCTATTACGGGCTTGTGTCGGAGGATGGTTGGATCAGGCGCTGAAATCCCTTGCTTGTATTGCGATTAGCGGGGCTTGGGGAAGCAGGTCACAACACGCGCAGTGGCAATCGCCTGAAGGATACTGTGGCCGTGTTATCGGAGGTGCTGGAATAAAGTACTAAGGCTTTCAAGGAGTAAGGCAGTTTCATATAGGACAGGCACTTCAACTTCTGAGCGAGGATAACTAAATTGCCCTTCAAGGTCCTAAGTTATTGCTCTTCTGGTGGACATTGATATAGGCCCTAGGAGCACCCTGCCTTGGTAATAAAAGAAATGTGTACTATACCCCCTGGTTTCCTTACAAGGCACATATTTTCGATACATAGTAAAGAATGAGAAAAATACGAGGTTTTTTTTTTTTTGATTGGGTTTAACCCGTTAAATATCTGACTGCAGGAATTTTTATATGAAATCTGAATGTCTAAGGTCTGGGGGGGAGGGTCAAAATTCACACTAGAACTACTAGTTTGTATAAGATTTTGTGTAGGAATGAAATGGGTTAGCTTCGGTATTCGGGATAATCAATCCAAAGTGAAATTTTTATGATGGTAAAAGTCCCTAACGCTGCCCCTCATATCAGAGTTTGGGGGCAGGATTTGTTATCTGTCTTTGGTAGTCCATTGACTATTAGCTTTTTGGATGGAAAGCTTGGGGAGCACCTTTCTTTCTCTACCAATCTCGTCCCTTTAATATAATATATGGATAGACTATCCCCCGTAGTTTGTATAGGGTCGGTCACTGTTGGTCGGGAAACGTCAGCTATTGGTCTGGCATTGTACACTGTACACCTTGCAAGAGTATCTGCCCGACCCATCGACATATTCCGGAGCCCTCACGGGATGATTGCTTAGCCACTGATCCACTTTTTCGGCCGGTCTGTCACGACCTCTCTGGCAAGCATTCTTACCTGATGGGTTGCAATTTCTTCAATAAGCTTTTGGACACTTGGAGCCGCTCCGCATGCGATACCCACAATAGGACTTCCATGCCGAGTTTCGATCTACTTCTTGGCTGCGCCTTCATTCGGGAGAGTGTTGCCGCATAAGCATCTCCCAGACTCTTCCTTTTGGTCATCTCATCAAGCTTCTTTCTTCTCTGATACGGGGTAATCTCGCCCAGGATTGCATCAATGTTTAGAGCAACGAGAAGAAAACTAGACACCATAATTCGTAAATTACGCCTCGGGCTTGTATTGGGAATATATTTGATATTCTTGCTTACATTTCCGAGATATCTTCCGGTATTATTCTCATAATATCAGCCCGTAGTTCGTCGCCCATTGCATTAGGGTCAGTGTCACCATACAACCTCATCTCCAGATAACTCTCAATATCGGCAGGGGTAGTACTGAGAGGTATCCGAAGGGCGTTACTAAAACATTTCGTGATTTCGTGGCCGATATGAGGCCTTCTGGTAAGGAATACTCTTATGTTTGGTGACATCCGAACCATTTCTCGTAGTGATTCAAGGAGCTCCCGTCGGTGCTTCGCAGTGCATTCGTCTAAAGCATCAATGCATATAAATACGCGCGGTAGCGATGCAGTAGTATTCCCGAGAATTTCTACCATATCGGGAAGTCTGAGATCTCGGCCGCCAAACTCTTTTTTGGCCTCCCGAAAAGCCAGCCCAATCATTATCGGTTGCGCTTAGGGAGTTTGAGCGCTGCCGATAGATACAATAGTCACGTGAGTCTGGTAAGCAAAATTTGGTGAACTTTCTAGAGATGTACCCTCATGGGCCGCTTGATGGAATAGTACTACTCGAGTATAGTACTGCATAATTCCCTTTACACTCTTTACCATGCGGGTGATGGCTTTGCCACTGCTGTAAAACTCATTTCATTTACCAACTCTTTTCCTTACTATTCTGAGTTGATATTCTTTTTTAGTGTGGTTTATTCTCGGTAATTAGCTGAGGCTAGGTGATTACAAAATAGCCTGAATTTTTGAGAGCTTTTTCTAGACTAGGGGATATAGGAGAGGAAGGAGATTAATGAGAGAAATGAAGGGGCGTTCGTTGTAGGCTGTTGAATAGGTACTTGTGACTCCCCTTTCTGTTCTCCTGTCTTAAATGGGATGGTACCGGTAGTGTAATTTTCTTGGATAGTCTACCTTCATACTTTGATAAAGCTGGGTAAATTTAGCGGTGAGGGTACGATGTGTTAATTGCGGTGTTCAAAGAAGAGTAGGAGGAGTAAGAAGGTATGGCGTCTTTGGTATTAATAAAGAGGGGGGTTTATCTTGCGGCAGGATGAGTAGGCCAGAGCCAAGGATAGGTAATAGGAAAGAGAAAGAATGGACCAAACTTCGTAAATCACGCCGCACCGTAAATTCCTGTCCTTTGATTCCTGTAGTGCGCCCGCCCTGATGTGTATAGAAGGTGTGTCTATATCTAATCTAAGTCTATATCCATGAAGCTTCCACCCATCCCTCCTATAATACACAGTTGTTGTCTAAATTGTGCAATAATACAAGTAAATACAAAGTCAATAATGGAAAGATATGGAATAACTTAACCCGACGGGCGTGAGGGGCAAAATGTAGATTAAGAGGGTGTATATAAGGAGGGAATTGAGTATAGAAACGAACAAATAGACCACGGATGTAGGGAAAACCGGGAAAGCCGAAGCTAAAAAATATGGCAATAAGAAAGGGGGAAGGGGAGGGGTGACTTGCGGGGACAAAGAATATAATCAGACATTCTAGGCAAATAACCCGGGAGTTTGACATATGCAATGACTTGTCAATCCACGTGCTGAGGACGGTATGTGGCGGGCGTAGGATTTTGTCTCGGTAAGTTTCCCTGATAGAAAGGTATGTCTGGTTGATAGAAGGAGGAGTCGAGCTTTATCAATGGATATCACAATCTGCGGGCCCTCTTGGAAGGGGGTTCAGATAGCTCAGACGGCCTGGAGGAAGGGAGCTTTGTTGATTGTGGGCTTGGGGCATGTGTGGAAATCAAATCCACCTGCTCTGGGAGCAACTCTGCATCCGACTGGAGAAGCTGTTGGCGGCATTCGGTGTTGGGTGGGTCAGGGCTGACGTGTTTCTGTTCTGGTAGGATCTTCACAACCCCCTCATGCCCATGCGCGGCAGCCCGCGAGAGCGGCGTTTGGTTCGCTTCATCCGCTCTGTCAGGGTTGACGTCGTTCTGTTCCAGCAGCGCCTTCACGACCCCTTCATGCCCATTCTCGGCAGCCCACAAGAGTGGTGTTTGGCTCCATTTATCCGATCTATCGGGATTGACGTCGTTCCGCTCTAGCAGCACTCTCACGACTCCCTCGCGCCCATTCACGGCAGCCCGCAAGAGTGGTGTTTGGCTCCACTTGTCCGCTCTGTCGGGATTGACGTCGTTCCGTTCAAGCAGCAACCTCACGACTCCCTCATGCCCATTCACGGCAGCCCACAAGAGTGGTGTTTGGCTCCACTTATCCACTTTGTTGGGATTGACGTCGTTCCATCCTAGAAGCATCCTCACGACCCCTTCATGCCCATTTCGGACAGCCCAGAAGAGTGGTGTTCGGCTCCACTGATCTGCTTTGTCTGGGTTGACGTCGCTCCGTTGCAGCAGTGCCCTCACCACCCCCTCATGCCCTCTCCTGGCAGCCCAGGCAATTGCTGTGTTACCATGGAAATCAGTTGCCTGCGCATCCCATTTATTTGTCTCCAACAAAGCAACTATTATCTCCACATATCCGATGTATGCGGCGCCATGAAGACCGGTAAATCCCCTAGGGATGTCTTCCAGATCAAAAGGCCGTTTCCAAAAGTTCTGCCCACGCAATAATAGTATCTTCGAAGATATGTGCTTATCGTATCCATCGAGCAGCTTCAATGCAAGAGTTTTCACATTTTCGGTGTTCTCCTGTCTGGCATGTGAGCCCCAGTGACAAGAGGCGTAGTCGACAAAAGGGGCGGTTGGTGGGACGGAATCAAGAGCAGGGGAAAAGTCCATCACTTGCCGAAAATTGAGGTACGTCAAACAGAGCTCTGCGAACATAGAGTGGGGCTCGAAGAATAAGTTGGAATTATGGGAGAGGTACTCTTGTAGGGTGTAATGGACTAGCCGGACGGTAAACGAGGACTTCTCGACCGTGACAAGCCCGAGTAAACATGCTAGCAGTGTTTCTATTTCAGGAATATTCCAGATGTTCAAGTCGGCAGATCCTGCTTCTACTCCTAGGGCATGGCATAACTCGTCGACATGTAATGGGCGTTCCGTATGCGACACCCACATTAGAACATCCATGCCAAGTTTAGATCTACTTCTCGACTGCACCTTCATTCGGGAGAGTGTTGCCGCATAAGCATCTCCCAAACTCTCCCCTTTGGTCATCTCATCAAGTTTCTTTCTTCTCTGATATAGAGTAATCTCGCCCAGAATTGCATCAATATTTAGAGCAACGAGAAGGAAACTAGACACCGGTATTAGTGAATTACACCTCGGGTTTGTTTTGGGAATGTATTGGATATTCTTGCTTACATTTCCGAGACCCGCTCCTGGATAATCCTCATAATATCTGCGCGTAGTTCGCCGTCAATTGCGTTGGGATCAGTGTCACGGTCCATCCTCATCTCTAGATAGCTCTTGATATCGGCATGTGTAGGACTGAGGGGTATTCGGAGGGCATTACTAAAATATTTCACGATTTCGTCGTCGATATGGGGCCTTCCGGTAAGGAATACTCTTATGTTTGATGATATCTGAACTAGTTCTCGCAGTGATTCAAGGGGCTCCCGTCGGTACTTCGCAGTGCATTCGTCTAAAGCGTCTATGCATATAAATACACGCGGTAGTGACGCAATAGTCTTCTTTAGAATTTGTACTATATCGAGAACTCGGAGACCTCGGCCGCCGAACTCTTTTTTGGCCTTCCGAAAAGCCTCCCGTATATACCCTGGCATCCCTCCCCTACTGGAAAGTTGCTTGAGGATGGCGCCTAACATGTTTGTGGTGGACTGCTCGTGCTGGGCAAGGAAATCGCAGTATAATCCCACAACGGCAACCTCTTTTCGTCCAGCCTGATCGCATAGACTATCAATAACTAGGGAACTATCGTTTACTGATGGTCAGCGACATCTGCCTTGGCTTTTAGAGTATTTCCTACCTGACATAGGTTTTCCCCACCCCCGGATTCCCGTGACAGAACAGCACTGGTGCAACACAACCATCTTCCGTATCTCGCCAGTTTCTAAAATCGCTGGTTTCTAGTACCCAGTTTCCCACATTATCGAGTCGGTCGGTTCGCACACCTTGGTGCCGTTGCTGTGGTTCAAGTGGCGATAGCCACTGCGTAATTTGCCGTCCCTCATCGTCTATTTCTGTATTGAAGGTCACAATATTGTTGAACGAGTTGATATTACCGGTGAAGTGCTGGTATCTTGACGACATCTGGGCGATGGTCCATTATCTAAATGCCTGTTTGTTAGAGTTGGAGAGGGATCGTATTCAGCGGGAATCTGACTTCTCTGGGAGTTGGCGAGGATGTGTAAGACCTAAAGAAAGAGGGGGTGGTATCCTATGAGGTTCTTGCGTTGCACAAGAATGCGCTTATCGGTGGTACGGAGGAATTACTCGCCCAAAGCCAGTTTTTAAATGTATTTTTCCTCTGGATTCGCCTTAAGTTAGATCTCAGGCCGAAAAATAGTTTTCAATCACTCGAGTAGCCACCAGAAGCAACCAAAACTTTATGGCTTAATGCAACCTTGACGAGATGAAGGCACATGTACAATAAAAGAAAGAATAAGAGTGTCGGGTGCAGTGCAGGGGAAGGCATTCCTCAAATATTTGGTGTCGATTAAACTATGATTTTGCATGAAAAGCCTTAGGGTATGTCTCTTGTGTTACGGTGCAGTGAAAAAGGTCACCTTAACGCCCTTGTTGACATCAAGAATAGTTATTTTTGTCACTATGTGGAAATGTTATTTTAACGTTGGTTGAATATCTTTCATGTTGGGGGATGGGAGGCTTATTTGGAGTTGACAGTAAGTTATTATATCTGCGCAGCGGCCTCGACATTGTCAAATGCCCCTCACGGAGTGATTGCCTAGCAAATTATCTTGATTTTCGGCCGGTCCGTCATGACTTCTCAAGGAGGTATCATGTCTGATGGATTGCAGTTCAATACGTTTCTGAACATTGGGGGCCTATGCTTGATAGATACTGCAGTGTTAGTGGAGTATAGGCCGATCAAATTGGTTAGGAATTATGATAATTATAAGCGTATATCCCTAGGATCTTGCCATTCGGAAAAGGTAGCGGGAGGAGTGGAGTGATAGAGGGGTACCCGCCCTTGACACACGTACAGTACAGCCCATACCACAAACCCCAGCAACACCGCCGGCCCGCCGGACCAACTACCGACATAACTTCTTACAGTGTGGTTGCCTTAACAGTGCTACGACTCTCCTAACATCAAGAATTCACCCGCTGATTGTCTATTTATGTCTCTGTACTATAGTACTCAACGGAAATCTCGAACGCCGGGAGCTTCGCCTCTAGTCATCGCGGATAATAGCCTGCTTATAACCCATCCAGGCATCTGAATTAGAATAACTACACACTTGGCAAATGTCTGCGTTGGGTGGCGCCCTCTTCGCGCTGGCGTCAATCGCGCAATATCACCCCTTAAGGCACGGTGGTCTCCATGAAAGAGAAACCTCACTTCACGAGAACACTTGCCGAGAGTCTTAATAAGGGAGGGTGTGAATCCGTGGTCATCTATTATCACTCTTGGAAATGTAGGGTTCGAACGGTAAGGTACGGTAACTCACTATACGATACGGTACGGTAACATACGGTAACATACCGTAAACTTACCAGGCGCCGTTTACCGACCGTCATGAAGCTTCAGATCATTATCTTAGATCTTAGTGCGATGCTCGTATCTTGCCAAGAATGCCTAGCCAGGCCGATACTTTGCGGGGGGGTTGATCACTTCGGCTTGACGTAAACATATACGGTGCAAAGCGTCTAAAGGTGGGTCCTCCGGTAGAACAGAGATCCCGTGGCAACCGATCGGAATTGAGCCAAGAATTGCCAAGACATAATGAGTAAGGTGAAATGATACACGTCCAGGAAACATGCTTCTGTTTGTTGTTAATAGGTGGCATCGTGATTCTGACACAAAATTGAATTCGTTATTGTTGAAAATGGTGGTTGTGTATTAGGCTCATAATTTTACAATTATTTGGTTTTGCGATATCTTAGTCATCTAC
>Ga0307507_10000907_pt1 | contig 65870 bp, 22 predicted proteins | sample 7_EM_MG_FD_207223 | JGI IMG/M metagenome (GOLD analysis project Ga0307507, IMG submission 207223) | Populus trichocarpa ectomycorrhiza microbial communities from riparian zone in the Pacific Northwest, United States - 7_EM | ecosystem: Host-associated > Plants > Roots > Unclassified | place... | reverse complement strand
TGCGTAAGGCTCTCCCATTCTGCTATATATATACTCCTTTACCTACTATTAATTAAATATTTTAAATTTTAAATATTTTATAAATATTGCAGTTATAGGAAATATTGTAAATATTATAGCTATTAGATATAAAGTGGCTAAAGTAGCTAAAGTAGCTAAGGTAGCTAAAGTGGCTAAAGTAGCCCCGGGCTAGCGTAAATAAGTGTACATGAGCAGATCAGCGGATCCAGCTGAAATGACCCCGGGCTAGCCCCGGGCTAGCCCCTGCCACTCTCCCGTTTTCCTGACGTAATATCAGCTATTGTAATGGCAAAGATTGTATATTTAGGTTTTCTAGTAAGTTATGCTAACGGGGTAGCTCTAATTATATAGATATCTAAGGTGTTAAATAAGCTTAGATTATTCTTAGTTTCTTATATAGTTTCTTATTTAGGTTTAGGTTTAGTATTAGGTACGGAGTTAGTATTAGATTTAGGTTCGGGTTCTTTAAGTATCCTTTTTATAGTAAAATACCAGTTCTTCTGGTACTTTTGTATATTAAGCTTAAGCTTAAGCTTGGTTTAGGGCGGTACAGTAATCAGAATTGGTTTGTGTGGTTTAGTGTAATTTTTAAGTTCTTAGTGGAATTGGGTGGATTTCTTAGGTATAGGGTAGACATCGGTGGAAATTTTAAACTGGTGGATCTTGGTGGATTTTCTAGATTTCGGTTTAAGGTCTGAGCAGTGGGTTATAAGACACTTCTGCTTATAATGGGAGGCGGTAAATAGAAGTTTAAGGTTGTCCTAATTAATAGTTACCTTATATAGCTTTATCTAGGGTTGTTTAAGGATTACTAAGTAATCTAAGGTGGTAACGAAAAGCCTAATCAGTTCTTTGTGGTTTAGGTATTAGAGTCTTAGGAATACTATATAGGTAATACGGCCTAAAATAGTGCGTTTGCCATTAAATCCAAATACATTAATATGCCGGTTAAGGGGGGTTAAAGTAAAACCATTATCTTGCGTAAAGATCTTGTTAATAAATCCTGTATTACTGGCTCCTATATTAATTAGGACTTAAGCATTAACCTATTAATTATTCTGCTAAAGATAATAGTTAACAGTTATGCTGTAATCCTAAGAGTTAGAGTTTATAACATCCAAAGCATTTAATAAGATCCTAAGGCAGCGCCGTCCTGGAGAGTGACTTAGCTCTAGGACCTTCCTTTTAGAGGCAATTAGGGTGGAGTTCTTATAGCGTATTAGTTATAGCTTCGTCCTTATAAGTAGTGCTTACTAGATACGGGGCTAGAACTAGGTAGAGATTGGGGACGGTAACTAGAGGATTAATGCGGTAAACGGCTACTGGTATTAGCTGTTTGTAATTCGCGTTAGGGCATAGGGGCGGAGCAGTAGTTAAAGAGGTAGGAGCTACTTCCACACTTAAAATAGAGGCCTAGCTTAGTGCGTTGTTCTTGTTTAGAGAACCCTAGTAGGGCGTATCCTAGGGTTCTAGTGTTAATATCCATAGCGTTAGGGTGCTTAGGCTAAGATAATAACTTAATAAACGTTTATGGGGTTGTTGTATTATATTAAGGAGCGGACTTCGGTGTTAGGCGTAGTATATTATTATACCATTTATTAATAACGTTTGCGTAGGTGTTAAGGGCTCCTAGTAGGTCTACACCTATTAGGGAGGTTTTTAGTTTAGGACTTAGGGATTTAATAAGGCTGTTAACTAGTATAAAGTCGTTCCAGCCTGTTTCTTTTACGTAACGGTTAAATTTGGAGAAGTATACTGGAAAGCTTTTTATTCCTTAAGTTATATAGTTTATCTTTCTCTAAGTAGTAGCTTGGCGGTTTGGGTTACCGTACATAGCTTTAAGAAGTATAATTAGGCTTGGTACTAAGTTCGGTTAAAGAGGTTTAATAAGGTTAGCTACATCTCCTCCTAGTTAACTTAGGGCATAATAGAGTTGGTTAGCTTTAGTTAGGTAGCGGTTAGCGTTACTAGTTAGCTTATTTTTGAGCTAGTTTAGGAATAATTAGAGTTCTTATTGTTTACTAGTAAATATTAGAGGGTCTAATAATCGTTTAGATTATTACGGCGCGGTAGTTAGTTCTACTGGTGGGATAACTATTACTGGTTTAGAGCTCGCGTTCCCCGTATTAGCTTTTAGTAATAGCGACCGGTCTTAAGGGCTTAGCGTGGGCGTCTTAAGGGTACGGATTTCTTCTTAGAGGGCCTTAATTGTTTTCTAGTGCCATACTTCTTATTTAGCTTACTGTTAAGCTATAGCAGCTTAGTTTTATACGAGGGTATCTATAAAGGATTTTTATATATCTGCCAATTGTTCCTAAAGTATGGATATAATGTTAGCGGCTGTTATAGGGGCTTTAAGGTCGTTCTGCATTTTAAATAAGGCGGGGCGGAGTATAGGTTTTAATGTAATATAGTGTCACGGAGTGAGTACAAGTGGTAATAATATATAGCGAAGTAGATATTATTAAGCTATATACATAAACTGTGTAATAAAGTTAAGACGTTGTATAAGGAGAGAAGGTAAGGAAACGGGAAGAAAGGGTATATATTGCTAGTTTGGTTGCTTAGTTAACACGTACACAGAGCAGAATAGGATTTAAGTAGCGGTCCTAGCAGAACTTGGTAGGATTCAGTGGACTTGGCAGAATATGGCAGAATGCGGCAGATTGCCGTCAGATTGCCGTAGATTGCCGTTAGACTGCCGTCTCGTGGTCGGTCTCTTCTTGCTGCGTAGGTGGAAACAGGTGGACGTGTGTAAGGTGTCACGGAGGTGTCCCATGACAGCCCCACTACAATTTTGTATAAGCTATTAAAGCCATCTCTTCTAGTTTTATAGGAGTACTAAAAGTAGACCTAATTAGAAAAGAAAGAAAAGATAAAAAAGCCCTATCTATTATTAATCTAATTAAAGAATTTAAGGAGTATTATTATATACAGCAAGCATTGTCTACCTTAGCTGCCAATAACTCCGCATTTATAACTCTTTAAGGCAACACAAATTCCAATTCTAATTTAGACTTTAATGGCAATTCTAATTTTAATAGCAATTTAAATTCAAAATGGAATAAGGAATGTATATACGGCCTTATATATTGGTTTAATAAATGCTACTATATTGCCGAGTATAAGCGCCCTTAAGGATGGAGACCAAGGGCAGATGTCTAGAAGAAAGTAGATAAAGCTATCTTATCTACACCTTAGATTAAACGCATTGTTAACCAAATTTAAAAAAGAGAATAAAAAGTAAAGGAGAATAATTAGAATATAGAATCTATAATTAATTTTAATTTTAAGACCCTACCTTCTACCAAACCGACTAGCTATACTGCTATATTCAGTACTGGTTAAACTCCTTTTAAACTCTAGAACACCTAAATACTTAACCCTAGCGTAAATACCCACGTCTATAATAATAAAGAAGACTTTACCTTCTTATACCTAGTAGCAGAAAACGACTACCTAATTACTGGTAGAAATTTTAAGAAATTTTAAGCTTACGGAATGGTAACTATTACTATTAATACACCTACTAGGCAGTTAAAAATAAAGCTATCCTATATAGCACTAGTACCTACTATGTTTACAAATATTATAGCACTCTTAAGAGCTACTAATAACGATATCCATTTTGACTTAGGACGAAACTTACTATACTATTTAGCAATTAGCGAAATAGTATACTATGTGAAACAACTAGGGGGCCACTAGGTACTAATATATAGAGAGCCTAAAAATACCCTAGACTTAACAACTCAATCAACCTTCTTAGTAGGAAGATTTTAGCTAAGCCGAATGGCCCGTAAACTAATTGGAGCTACAGCTACAAGATAGTATAAAATTCTTAGACATATAGAACCTAATGCTATTGCGCAGCTTCCTAAGCATGTTATTGGCGCAGAGCTAACCGAATTTAAAACCAACGAACAAGCACTGCTTAAAATTGAATATAAAGTTTGCTTATTAGTAAAGCACACACAGCAGATCTATTAAAGACGAGAAAACGAATTTCCAGCCACTTAACTATTTAAATGGCTGGCATTTGATATTATCTACCTTAGAGTACTAGGGTATAACAGTAATAGATATATTATGCATTTCTATTACACGTATTCTAAATTTAACTTTGTATTTACCTTTAAGAATAAGGATAAAGCTACCGTCCTACCTACCATTTACAAAACTTACTGTTTAATTAAAACATAATTTTACTAAGACGTTGTTTTCTTCTAGAGCGATAATAAGTAAGCATTCAGATAAACAGAAGACACTCTAGAGACGTAGTATACAGATAAAGGCATTACCTTTAAATGCCGAGCACCATATACCAAAGAATAAAATAGTGGAGTAGAATGATCTAGATAAACCCTTATAGAATAATTAAGATCTATATAGCTAGAAGCATCCTTACCCCTATCTCTAGGACCAGAAGCCTTCCTTACTGCTAGTTATGCACTTAATTAAACACTAAATGAGCAACTAGGGTGGAAAACTCTGTATAAGGTTGCCTATGGAAAGCTACCATTACTTACCTATATGCACAAATACGGTTGCAAGACCTATACGCTGAACAAATAAGTTAGAAAGGGAGACAAGCTAGCTCCTTATATATTAATTGGATACCTAGTTGGCTACAATTTAATAAATATCTATTAAATTTGGATTCCAAGCCTTTACGAACTCATTTAAACTAGAGATGTTATATTTAATAAGATCTTGTTCTATAACCCTAAGGGCTAAAACATTAACTACTTATTAAGGGAAGTATTAGAAGACACAATTTCGACAATTAGTCTACTAGAGCCTGTCTATAAGGATAAATTTAAGGATAAATCTATCCTATATAGACCTACCTTAAATGTAGATTAAATGACTATATTAAGCGACTCAGCAGAACCTCCTATAAAGGATATTAAACAGCTACTAACTCCTAGCAGAATGGTATCTCTAGATTTACTAGAAGTAAACACCACACTAAGAGGACTTTAAGATGATATCTTAAATATAATTAAAACAGGTTCTACCTAGCCAAGCAGTTCACTAGAACTGTTGAATATAGCTTTATAAGCTAATAAGGTCTTGGCCAATCCTTCTGCCAACCTCGTCCTACTAGAAGGTTCTAAATGAATTTAACGTTAAGTGTACGTAGTAGCACTAGCCAATATACCTACCCTATTTGGTTACTATGCTGGCTTTGCCATAGGACCAGTAAAGGATATTAACCAAACTAGATTCTCCCTGTATTAAGATAATCTTCTACTAAAACTAAAGAATTTAAAAGAGCTAAGAAAGCACCCTTTAACTACTGGCTTTTAAAAGGCTATGAAAAAATAATATAACGACCTAAAATGCTAAGGGATATTTGAGACTGTCCTAAAGGAAGAAGTAACTAACAACTAAATCCTTCCGCTGAAATAGGTCTTTAAATACAAGTTTAATAGCAACGGCTACCTACAAAAGCTAAAAGCTTAACTATGCGTCTGTAGAGACCTGTAGATTACTAAGGAAGAGACCTATGCAGCAACCCTAGCTGCTTGAATATTCTGTGCCCTTATAGCTATAGCAGCCGCATTTAATTTGGAGATTTAATAGTATAACGCTGTAAATGTATTTATAAATGCAAGACTAGATAAGCTAGTCTACTATTACTACCTAGAAGGCTTTAATTAAAACGGATATATCCTAAAGCTACTTATGGCGCTATACAGATTGAAAGTCTTACCACTACTTTAGTATAAAGAGCTTACCAGTATACTGGCCAAATTTGGATTGAAGCCTATCTTAAGTACCAACTGGCTTTATACTAATAGACGACTTATTATCTTCTTCTACGTAGACAATATTGCCGTTCTATTTGCCAAAAAGGACCTTTAAAGACTAGAAAAATTTAAAGCTAAACTTCTACATTAATACAAGATCCGTGCACTAGGAGACCTATAATAGTTTCTAGGAATTCGAATCGAACAAGATTAGGCAAGTAGAAAGCTATAGCTCTGCCAAGATTCCTATATTAAAAAGATAGCCAGTTAATTTAATATTTAACCAGGAAGATTTCCTAAGTTACTACTTTCTGCTAAAGAACTAATTCCGTCTAACTAGTAGACAAACCCTTAAAGAACACTAGCCTATTAGTAATGGGTTAGCTCACTAGCTTACCTAGCCGTATTTAAAAGACCTAATATTGCCAAGACGTATTTAAAACTGGCCGAATTTCTTATTAATCCAAATTAAAAGCATCTTGATATATTAAACCAAGCTATTGCCTATTGCCTTAGAACAAAATCTACAGCTATTAAATACTCTAGCGAAGTACTTAGAGTATATATCTACTTTAGAAACCCTAAAGGAGAAGACGTCACCTTTTACAGAGTATCTGACGCAGTATTTGCGGACTATAAAGAGACTAGATAGAGCTCTTAAGGATACCTATTTATCCTATTTGGAGGACTAATTAATTAGAAAGCAACCCTACAACAAACAGTGACTTAGTTAACTACTAAAGCGGAGCTTCTCTCTCTATCTACTGCCGCTGTTAAAATTATCTGGTAGCAGCGTTTCTTTAAGGCAAGATTCTCTAGTAATATTGCCATAATGTAAGTAAACTCTCCTCTCTATATGACATACTTATATAACTAACTACTCTTAGGATAAGTAGAAGAGGGTAGAAGCTTTACCGGTAATTAATGTGGAGGCTTAAATAGGGGGGGTATTAGAGAAGTAGGTATAGACGGGGAGGCCCTTATATATAAATGCAATTCTAATTTAGAGCCATGGATCTCTAAATATAAATATAAGTAACCTATATTACTTATATAAGGCAGAGAGCTAATTAACGCTAGCTATGTAAGGCTTATACGGCGACTCCACGTTGTCCAGTAGGCCCTTACCCCTTTACTAAGTGTCGGAGTCTCCTAGAGTTCTGTAGTAGGTGCTGTAGAAATTGCAAGTGGCGGGATTACAGGTTTTAATGTTCGTCGTACAATAAAAATTCTTAGTCTATAGCGGCGGCAGCAGGAGCACTAGAGGGTAAGGATTGGATTATAGAATTAGAGGATAACGAGGAATAGATAAAAGTTACTAAATTCCATCTCCTCTCTTTTTTACTACTTTTATTTTATTTTATGGTATCTTATATATAGTATCTTATACAAAAAGAAGCATAAATAGAGAGGGTAAAAAGGAGATACCTGATTAGTAGGGAAGCTAAGGACGTTGGTAAATTACTCGCTTATTTAGTAGCGGATTAAAAAAGATTGATTGATATAATATGATATGATACGATCTCGCGTATCGTATCGATAACGATCGTTTGGATTTTACCCAACCCTGGAAAGCCTCGTGCAGAGCTTCGAGCAAAGCAGCGAGGTAAGATTGCGACCGACGAGTTTTGCGACTGACGAATTTTGCGACTGATGAAAATACAACCAACGAAAATACGACCAATGAAAATACGACTAACTAATATAGCCACGACGTCGTTATTTATTGCAATAGATAGAGAAATTAAAGAGCTCCTACCTTATAGTATTTTTATAATAACTAGACGTTATAAAAGAGTTGAGATACAGCGTTGTAATGGAAGAGTCGTCGCCTAATAAGAAACGTTGAGTTCTTATACAAAGAGGGCCCATAAGCTCTCAGACCCTCGGGGAGAAATTCCTCTCGGTGCGATCTGATTGGTCCAGGAGTCCACAGGACTAGGGTAAGGTCCACAAGCGTAGCGCTAGCCCTTAGCTACGTCGTGGCGCAATTTCTCCCCGGGGGTCTGATTTATGAGACAAATAATCTGTAGTCTCCACATCTATTTGACAGTTTCGGCCCTAGCTACGAGCTAGGTAGTCGTACGTCAGGTGGTTTTCGTATCCCAGTTTCCCTTGGTTGCCCCCCTAGATTGTAGAAAAGAAGCCCCAAGCGGGCGATGCTTCGTACGTACGCGTCGCGGGCTCAACACCACAGAACCGCAACGCCAGCGCGCTGCACGCGCTGCGACGGCTCCCTACCATCAGCCATCACGAGGAACGAATTCCCGATGATGTTTCCACCCGCGGCGACCTGGACGCGTGCAGTAGGGCTTCGCGGGCTAGCTTAATATCTGCTTAGGGGACAGTAGTTAGAACTATTTAGCAAAGGCTTCGCCCACTCGAATAGAATAAGCCGGCTTTGGTCTCGCGAATTACACCCTGCAGGATAGAAGGCACATAGGATATTAGGTTATCGCCGGATCATGTTATCGGACGGATTTTCTTAAGATTCCGTTGCTCGGGTCGCCATCGACCTATCAGGTTACCATGTGCGAAATCAAGTCGGGTGGCTTTAGACGTAAGGCCACCAGAAGACTCTTATCACAAATTTGACAATTATCTAAAAAGCTTTGTGCTTCATGGCTAGCATTAGTGAATGGATTGGTCCGAAAATGTATGTCTATTGAGCCTAAATCAAAAAGGTCTTCAAATATAAAGCCCTCAAAATACAGACTCCGATCCCCATCACTGTCAAGGTTAGAACCCCCTTTATAAGCAAAGCATACATCCTTTCTCTATCCCTCCTCCTGCAGACCAACACGTAATCCAACTGATCGTTCATTCTCGGGAACGGCGCATCCGGAATCTTCTTGCGAAGAAAAGCACAAAGCGGCTCCCAGCCCTCACTGACTCTGTACTCTAGCAATTTGTCGCGAGGTACAAGACGTCGGACTGACAAGTTGTGTTCCTCGTACACGCGCTTTCCGTGGTCTTTGAAGCTGCCTTGGTAATAGTGGTTTAGGAGACGGTGGAGCAGAAGCCCGTAGCGGGATCTTTCATCTACACGTGACAGCCAAAGGAGGACGGGGTCGTTGAAGCGCCACCATACGGTCTTGCGATATGATCTAAAGGGTAACATGTGAGGTGACGGTTTGAGAATGCGACGTGTGGGGACTTACCCGTACCACCCCTCAGTATCACGGGTCGTGAGGATGACTTGAGCTTCCGGGTATGCCGCAACGAGTTCTGCTGCAAAGGGAGTTGAAGGCAAGGACTTCACTACCTGGATAGTGCACTGAATCAGAGCTGAGCGCCTTGAAGGGCGACATGAGATGTTAATGAACCGAGTAGTGCCCAAGCAACTGATCCCACTCCTTCCTCCCGAAAGACCCTTTGCCTTTATATTTTGCGTCCATAGCCTTCACCCATAGGTCCACATCGCGTGCCGTGGTTACGGATTCCAGCTTGTATATGTCATTGTAACCGAGGATCTCTAGTGCCCTTTCAAGTGCTGCATTGAAGACGACCGGGTTAGAAATTTCAGCACTTAGATAATCATGTATTTGAGGAGAGGGAATGAGGAGATACACACAAGATGTTCCGGTTCGACCCAAGCCGAGACATAGCAGCTGAATAGAGGCAACGCGCTTGCATTTTTGTGTATCGATATCTGTGGTCATAGTTTGAGTAATGGAATTACTGAAGAGATTATACGGTACTCTAATGTGGAAACGGAGTGGAAAGGTTTGCGGCTTATTCGGGGAGACTGTTCTTTTAAGACATGGGCAGATCTAATTAAGGGCCATTAATTGGCGAAGGGTTGACTAGCGAATTGGGTCATCTCGCGATTAGGTCCGAGAGTTTACTATGTACGTAAGGCGAACGTTATCTCGATCAGACCTTCTGCCAAAGTTTTACAATCGCGCTAAACCGCATTAAGAAATCCTGTGTGGTACGGAGGACGGCCCAGAAAGAGATTTCTCCCTCCTATTTGGGAAAAGCGTGGTTTTAAGCGCCAAGACCTCACCAAAATCAACTCAATTAGCTTGATTGAAGCTTTTGATACCAGTATATTGTCTATATAGCTTCCAAAATGTGGTGTTTTAGTGTCTAGCATTTACCTAATTGACCTTGTTCTATCGCACCTTATATTCTACAGGCTTTCGAGGTTTTTAAGGCCTTAATTGCCTCTATTATTCTTGACTCTCTACCTACGTCAGGAAAAAATTTACCAGCATTTAATTTTACTTTTCTGCCATTTCAGCATTTGCTAGCATTTCTAGCATTTTCTAGCATTTAGCTACTAAGTACTACGGTAGTCAGTTATATACTAGCTATAAGATTACTAAGCATATATAAAAGTATAGTTTTTATAAATTTAATATTTTATATATATTTTATAAATACTTTATTAGTATTTATAAGCATCTATAATTTTATAATTTTAATAATTTTAATAATTTTAAATAATTTTAAATTTTATATATACTTTATTAATATTAGTAAGCATATATGTTGGTTACATAGGGTAACTCACCAATAACTACTACTCGAGTAGGTATAGTGACGTTAGTTAATATACTTCTTATTTTTATTAATAAGGAAGGGTAAGGAACTTAAGGTTCCTTACCGCGCTAGTGCCACGGCAATATATGACAGCAACTTGCCTTATATAACGACTGCTTGTCTTATTCCCAATACTGGTAACCTTTTCTTTTATAGTTGCCACCTATATACACTTATAGATTACTGCTATATAAAGATACTAAGCTAAGGAAAAGAAGAAGGGTATTAGGGTTAATGCAAAGACAAGGGGGCTACCAAGGCGCTAGTAGTAAGCGAGCTAATAGCGATTTTCTATACCGGACATGGAAAATCCTAATTAGTTGCTTTTAAATTACTATATCTCCTACTCCCTTTTAACCTAACCTTTAACTTATACACGCAGAGTATTTATATTAACAAATATCTCTAGTACCTTATTTAGGTTTGCCTTTATTATCACATCTGCCGGATTATCTTAGCTATTAATCTATTAAATCTTAAAGAGCTCTTAACGCTTATAGGATTGCTAAAGTGCCATAATATTAATTATAAGACGCTTCTCCTTTATAGTACTAAGTTTGACTAAATACTTATAGAGGGAATATAAGTCGGTGTATATAATTGTAGTAATAGTAGGAAGTTCAAGCCGATCTATAATTATCTTAAGGGTAGTTCCAATTGCAATTGCCATATTAACTCCGCCAACTATTCTATATATTTCTAACGCTAGAACGCTTTAAGTAATACACTTGCTTTTAGTTAAGCTCTAATAGATAAGATTACCGTAGATTGTAAAGTTATTCTCTCTGGTAGATTTATTTGTAATAATAATTTTATATCCTAGCTAGGAGCTAAAATCTTTATTATTTGTAAACAATCTATTAATAAATACAAAGAGCTTGGTAGTAGGAAGGTTAATAGGTATATAGAGTAGTCCCCGATCAAGATAGTTTATTTACTAGGAAAGGCGCTTATTTAGGGCAAAGATGTCCTCCTTAGTTAGTTCCTAGTATTAAGCGGCAACAGAGAGATTAAAGGAAGCCTTAGGTTAACAGATAGAAGCAATATAAGCTTCGCGAACGCGTTACTCCACATATCCTTACTTTAGAGAATTAACGTTAATAACGTTGATTTTCTTGCCTTAACCCTTCTGACGTAAAGCAATAGAATTCTTGTTTAGGGAGAGGATGTATCTATTAAAGAGCAATAGTATTGTTAAATTAAGTCTTTCCTTTAGCTTTGCTATAAGATTTGTCTTTACTAGCTCGTTTTCTTTAAGAGCTAAGAATTAGTCGTCTCCTAGGATAATTATATTATCAGTTTATATACTAACAATTCTAAATAGACTTCCTGTAGTTATAATAAGGAAGCAAGGATTAAATATTAAAGTAGTTATTAAAAGCTTCTCCTTATAGTGCTTGCTGTAGGTAGCCCACTAATAAGTTCCTACCTCTGCGATTCTATATAATGGCTTAAGTATAACCATAATTGTATCTTTGGGATATTGGTGACGAATTTGCTCTAAAAGATATGCTAGTATTAAGCGCTAAAGGCGCGTCTCTAATTAGGTATAGACCTAAGTAATATCTTATAAATAAACTACCATTCTATTCTTTATTAAGGAGGGAGCTAGCGTAATAATAACTTACTAACTAGCTTATTAAATTGTAGGGGATTATATAAGGATTACTTCCTTGCCGTTATTGTTATAGCCTTAAATAACTAGCCTTAACTTCTTAAATAGGGTATTAGTAGCTTTGCCTTTAATCTTATTAACTATTCTTAACTTAAATATACAAACTCCATTAAACTTAGCAGAGTTATATTTCTTGAATTTAAAGACTCCTCTTATAATAAGACCGTCAATCTCCTGCTTATTAGATGCTTAAAAAGGAACTCCTAGAGTTATAATACGGCCTTTCTTCTAGAGCTGTTTTGCGAGCTTAAAGTCAGCCTTCTCTTTAGCTGTTATAAAGGCCATTAATAACTTATCTCCACTCTTAATAGCGGTAACAAATTACTCTTCGAAATTAATAAAATATTAGCAATTTTATAATCCCTTTAGGCGACCTCTACCGCGTTATAGTTGTGGTATATCTGCTATAACTATATCAGAATTATAGTCGCCTTCTAGAGCACGTTAATTGTAGTTCTCCTTTAGGGTATCCTCTAAGGCATCCTATAAAGGCTTGGAGCTGTCGTCCCTATAATAGGGCTTAATAATAGTTAAGCGGAACTAAGTGGGTCTATAGGGCATCTAAAGAGTATAAGTTTAACCGTTAATTGTAATAAGCTTATATAGGCCTAACTATTCTCCCTTTTTACGCCATATATATACCTTAAATTGGAGTGGCAGATTGAGCGTAGTTAATGTATTTAGGCCATTTCTTATTCCTAGTGCGTTGTTGACCTAGCGCGTGGCGTAGAGATGTTATACCTCTTTCGTTGCCTTGTAAATAGCCTTAGCTCATTATATAATAGATAGAGATAGTGGAAAATTGTTAGTTATTTAAGGGTAGGCGCTAAAGACTAGCAATATAGGTATGAGCCCATTTGGGCTAGCGGAATTATTAACAGCCTTAATAGCCATCTGTAAGATAATCTCTTTGCTAGCGTCCTCTAGTTCTAAAGAAATAATCTTATATGCTTAGCGTAATGGTATATAGTATTACTCTACTTTTCCGATACTATTATGTGCCTTAATAGGGACTTCCTTAACCTTAATTGCAATTGCCTTTACCTATTACCAAAACTCTGTAGATAAAAAGTTCCTCCCTATATTATAAATAACTTAATTAGGGGGTCCTAGGTAGATATTAATCTAGCATAATTAGAGAGTATCCTATATGTTCCTAGCTAATATATCCTTTAGAAAGCATATGGCTTAAAAGGAGGTTAAGAAGTTAATAACTTAGAGTACTAGCTTGCCGCTAAGGTATATAATGTTAATAATAATATAGAAGTTAAAGTTGTAGTTATCTTTAAGGGTAAACTTAAATCGACTAGGGGACTTCTAGTTTATTTAGTAGTAATAGCAGTATTTTATAAGATGCTTAATTGCTTTAACCTTAACTTTATAACCTACTTGCTAAAGAACCCTAAGCAATTAGTGAACAGATAGGTAACTAAAATAATAGTGTAGTTAACGTAACTCTAACTTAGTTAAGTGGCTTTAAGCAACGCTCCTTTCTAGCTATTAAAGGAGCAACTAAGAGTAACCCCACTTGCGTATAATGGGTACCTAATTATCTCCCTAAATAAGCATATTCTTAAGGTTATTAAGCTTAACGCCTAATTTATCTATATCTTGGATGCAGAATAGAAACGGGGTGTTTATAGGAATAATATGGAACATAATATACCCTAAGGGTATTTAGACCCTAATTGTGCTAAAAGAGATCGCAGTGCCCTTTCTAAAATAAATTGTATATTATCCTGCCGTTAATTAGTTAATCTAAATAGAGCTATTAAGCTGCTGGAGAGCTTAAACTTAAGGTTCTCCTACTATAGATACTCCTGCGGCTCCAGTATCTAGCATAATACTATAGAAGACGTTTACTAAGTATCTGTTGTTAAAGGAGAACACGGAACTTTCCTTTAGCTTATTAAAGATATCTAACTTTGTAATAGAATGGAGTGTAGATTGGTTATTAAAAACAGCGACGGTTTATATACCGTTTACCTTACTATACTTGGTAAAGTATTAGTCGGGAGAGTAGTCCTCAATTTCTATATCTATAAGGAGCTGTTCGGCCTCGTTAACCTTACCCTTAAGATCTTCTTCGCCTTTATATTAAACCAGGAAGCTTTAAAAGTAGGCTATAGTAACCTCTTGGTTTCTAACATTTCGTGCACTCTGGCGAAACTTATTATATGCCTCTTTTTATCTGTTAAGAGGGTGCCTAGTTAACTAGCAATTTGGCTTCTCACAAATATAGCATTTCTTCTATTAATTGTTTTAAAATAGACCTCCATAAGGACCTCCACAATTACTTTATAGTTAACGTTAATTATACCCTCTACCATATCCCCTACCATAGCCACTATATATTTAATCAGTCCAGTTATAATCGTGTTAGTCGGCCGGGTCGATTAACGTAGGTTAAGGTTAGGTGTTAAATTGCTGTACTTCTTAAGAGCGTAGAGCGGTGCCAATAGAGGATCTTAATTAAGCATACACTCCTTTATAAGTATTTACAGGATTAAAGAGGGCAAGGTTATATTCTTTAACACCTTAGCATACGCTAATAACTTAATTATATAGGCTGAAGTCCTTTTAATATAATTTAGATAAACCACGCTAAATCATCTAAAGTTAATTAAAGAGCTTTTGAAGATAATTAAGCCGAGAAACACCTGGGTTTATAGCAATAATCCTTAGAAAGGTAGTCTCTCTCCACTTTAATATATACTGCTACTTATTCCCTTTTATTTTAAAGTGGCATCTTATCTTGTATATTATTTGGTTAAAATCATATCCTTTTTCTGCCAAACGATTATAATAGAAGGTACTAGCTTAACTCTTAAGCATAACTAAATAAGCGTTATAGTATTAATTAGATTTTAGTCTAACCTTCTAGCAATAGTTATAGAAGATACGCAGTTTCAAATTAAGAACATTATATAATTCCCCGCTAAATTTCTTCTCCTAATCTAAATAGAGCTTTATAAGCTCTATAAGCAATTTTAAAATACCTCTAATTTGTAATTAAGATAGAGGAGGTAGTAGTTGCATTGCAGGCTATAGTAGGGACATAGGCCTAGTTGGTAGGGTCTAAAGGTTATTAAGTCGCGAAGTAAGGGGATCTTGTAATTGCTAGGGGTTATTAGTCAAAGTTACAGGTTAAATTAGTGGATACTAGGGAACTAAAGATAGAGGTGGAGGCGATAGATATAGAACGTTAGAACTCGTAGCTAGAGTAATAGAATTAGAACACGTCTCTAGTGGTATATTACTTAAATTCTATTGTGAGTTAAGCTTCTTTATAGTGCGTAGTTAGTGCTCAATCTCTTATAGAGTCCATTCGTGCTTTTCTTTTGCGTTAATAACATGTTCCTAAATATTGTCTCTAATAACTCCCCCATCTATAGGGACAAATACTCTATACTCCTAAAGGAAGTTACGGAAGTCCTATATAATATCCTTATTTACAGGAACCTATGTTTCCTTTATCCATCTAATAAAGTCCTCCTTTATATAATACCATAGCATAATATCGTCGTATTTGCTGTCTTTATAGTATACTATATAGTATAATAGGAATCCGTTTAGGTCTTATTGCTTAGCGTTTACGAAGTTAATTATGGCTCTATTCTATATATCCGGGTTAATGTCGTTCTTATACTTCTTTAGGTATATTAATGCCATAATAGCTATTAATTTTGTAGAAGTAGAATTAATAGGGTGTTGTATATTAAAGGTAGATAGGATTTCGGTTTTATAGAATCTTGTAGGTTTGCCGTCAAAAGGTAGGCAATTTAAGATATAGTTAACGCGTTTCGGATGTTAACTTAGGACTTTAGGTTTAGTAACACTTCTAACCTAAAGTACTTAACTAAATCTTCGTAAACGTGGTTATTCTGCGTAATAGACGTAACTTGGTATCTCCTAGTACTTAGTAATACTTCTGTTACTAGTTTTCCGTAAGTCTAAGATAGTATAGTATCGCCAGAATCCATTCCATATAAGCGCATATAGCACCCCTACACAAGACTATCTCTTCTATTAAAAACCTTGCTGTTCTATGGTTGACTATATATTTAACCACTAATTAGTATTTGTCGGTATCACCCGGGGGGGTACTGCAATTGCAATATAAGGTAACAGGTTCTTTGATTTATTCGTGTCTTTCACAGAGGATCGTAAGGATCGCGGTGCCTAAATAGGGGGCTGATGAGTCACCGTAAGGATAACTAATCAGAGACATGACCACGTAACCTCTACTCATACAGACACTGGCAACATTTACAAAAAGGAAAGAAGGTAAGAAAGTACAAAGGAGAAGTATATAGGTCAACAGGTGCTTAGGGCAGTAATCGCGAATGTCTCGGGTATTGCGAATATTACGGATATTGCAGACGTTGCGGATATTGTTACGGATATTGCGGATATCGCTACGGATGTTGCGAATATTGCGGATATCATAAACATTCGGATATTGCGGTGGAGACAGGTAGGCGCGTACAAGGTGTTACTAAGATATCCCATAACAGAGCGTAGTTAAAGTCAGAACCGAAGGTGTAGCGGCTTTAAAAGGTATAAAAGTCGTCGCAGACTATAGGGGAAGCAGGTAGAAGGGCTAAGTCCTATCCGTTGTCGTTGAAATGACAGTCGAGGAAGTCAATATCAACGGTAAGGTCGGGAGGGTTATTATCGTAGAGGTAGGTGGCGCTCTTGCCCTTGTTATTGCTACTCTTATTATTAACATTACCGCGCCTTACTGTACTAGGTTCCGTACCACCAGGGTCTATACCACCAGGCTCTATACTACCCGTGAGGCTATAGGCAAAGGCATCATTGTTCATAGACGTGACTATATTCTTAGCCGTTTTAATCAGTATTGGTCCGTTCAAGGTCATAAAGTGCTCAATACCATAGTCGTCATAAAAGAAGTTACCGCTAGTAGGAACTGCAGTTAGGGTTAATATATTAAATGCTATAGCCGTTATATCCTTGTCAAAGTCGTCGTTAATATCATTATCCACAAGGTACTGGTGGACACGTCTTTTAAATCCTTCTCTTACTTTATCACGTTCTTCTTTAGTGTGCCTAGTTAACCAACAGTCTCCTTTCTTACACACGAAGCACGTCCTAGCATTATTACTGTAACAATTATTTGATGAACTTAGTCAAGACATTGGTCGGTAATAGCGACGGTCAGTAAAGAATATATCCATAGGCTGTTCCGTAGGCTGTAAGAACACATTGGCGGGTTATCCTATAGTACCATTAATCTTCTCATAAGTGACAATTAACGATTGTAGGCTGTTCATAAGGCCAGTAAGTATAGTAGGTGGGTTGGAGCAAGCTACCTGGTAAGCAGTGACGTCTTAACAAGCGATAATAAGCTTATTGTATAGAAAGTCGTCGTTGCGGAGGTTAGCGTCAAGACCATACTGTAAATAACGGAGGTCGTTAAGCAGTAGCTATAGGCAGTCCCCTATAGACTTGCCTTCATTTTTCATTATTACGGTCTTTAAGGTTATAGCGTTCCATTTTGCTAAGATTCCACGCTTGTATTCTAGTCCTTCAAAGTAGTTGCGTACGGCATTACAGATACTGTTAAAGGTAGTATAGGTTGCCTTATTCTTATAGTAGAAGTCAAGAGCAATACCCCATAGCATTATCAGAAAGCCTTTAATCTTTGCCTCTTATGGTATATTAACCCTGTCACAAAGGTCGTTAAAAATCGTGAGCTTACGGTCAAAGTTATTATCCTCTCCGCTGTACTTGCTTTCCTCCGTATACATCTTTGCCAAGGTTGCTAAGTCTCTGCCATAGGTAGTAGCTTTGGCTTCTGTAAAAGGAGCTGTGACGTTCATAGAGGGGGCCGTGACGTCCGTAGGGGGAGCCGTGACGTTCGTAGGTAAGGGAGGCTCGGCCGTAGGGAGGTCATTCGAGACAGCTGGGGTCGGGGTAGGTGCCGTTAAGGGAGTTAATAAACGTGATTTAAGACGGCGGTTAATAACATACGAATTAAAGCGTCCTTCATTGTCGATATATAGCTTAATTTCTGCATCTGACCATTCCGTAGGGTTGTCTTTATGGGCGACATCATACAGTGCTTGTAGTACTGACTTGCTCTTCTTATTAAAGACCCATACTCCGTTGCGTCAGAGTAGTTGTTTAAGTCCCGTAAGTGCAGGCCTATTAGCGTCTTTAAATGTCTATACCTCAAAATTATCAAAGTCCTCTTGGTATAATTCCCATAGGCTTTTGTCTTTAAAGTTGTATTTAGTATACTCATTAATTTTAAAGTTAATGTAGTTGGTAATGTCTTCTGCGGTAGTCTCGTTGGTTAAGGTAATTCCATTGCTCCAGTTTGGACGTTGGGTTCCTATGTCAGACATAATTAACTGGCGTAGATCGTGGTGTAGGTCGTGGTCTTACGTGTTAAGCGGTTAATGGGTATTAGGGAGTACTGGCGCTCAGTAAAGAGGTCGTACTGGGTATTAATTTTGCGTGGTGGACGCGAACCGGACGAAGCCTTAGTAGAAGCTAGTTCTTTGAGTTCCTAGGGCCTTGGTAGGAAGGGTTCTCCTTAGCAAACGCAACGTGATCAACGGGCCTTAGTAGGAGCGATCGCGTATCGTCTCTCAAGTGGTTGTTTTGCGTAATGGACGCGAACCGAACAAAGCCTTAGAGGAGTCGGTTCTTTGAGTTCCCAGGGCCTATACAGGAAGGGTTCTCCTTAGCAAACACAACGTGGTCAACGGGCCTTAGTAGGAGCAATCGCGTGGTGCCTCTCTTCGTAATAACACCTAGCTGATCTGTGATATCACTAATCAGTGTCGGTATCACCCAGGGGGGTACTGCAATTGCAATATAAGGTAACAGGTTCTTTGATTCATTCATGTCTTTCGCAGAGGATCGTAAGGATCGCGGTGCCTAAATAGGGGGCTGATGAGTCACCGTAAGGATAACTAATCAGAGACATGACCACGTAACCTCTACTCGTACAGACAGTATTGGTTACATAGGGTAACTCACCAATAACTACTACTTAAGTAGGTATAGTGACGTTGGTTAATATACTTCTTGTTTTTATTAATAAGGAAGGGTAAGGAACTTAAGGTTCCTTACCGCGCTAGTGCCACAGCAACACGTGACAGCAATTTGCCTTATGTAACAGCAACTTGCCTTATATAACAACTACTTGCCTTATTCCCAACAATATATAAAAGTATAATTTTATAATTTTAATAATATATAAAATATTTTATAACGTTATATACTTTATTAATAAATATTAAAATTATTACCCTAAAGCTGTGCATAAAGCTTTGCATAAAGTTCTATATAAAGCTGTGTATAAAGCTTTGCATAAAGTTCTGTATAAAGCTTTACACGAAGCTTTGCATAAGGCTCTACATAAGGCTCTACACAAAGCTCTATATATAAAGGCTCTGCACGAGGCTCTGCACGAGGCTCTGCACGAAGCTCTACAGTTGTTTGCGAAATATTGTCGACAGTGCGCACAGACGCAACGCCGCGCATTGCGCCCTACCAAATTTTGTACAAAACGCGATGTTTTAAATTTCAACTACCACATAATGGGTCGCCGCCTTCTAGATAAAGTTGTAAATTAAACTAAGCTTCGATTTTATCTTAATAAGAAGATTCTATATATAGTAAGGGCTCTAAAGGTGTTAAGAGACGTGATATATAAGATTTAATTAAACTTTAATCTTTGGGGTCAACCATACGCACTACCTAGCGTTAAGCTTGGTAGACTAAGTACTCTACTAAAGTACTAGAAGTTGGTACGTGATCCTTGGCATAGCGTTAAGTGTCTGCTAATATTATTATATAGAGGCTGCTTGAGTTCCTTAAGGGCAAACCTATGGTATATTTAGATAAGATGCGAGACTTCCTTTTTAATGAATTTGATATCCAGACCTTAATATTACAATCCACCGCGCCCTTTAAACCGCTTACTAGTTAAAAAAGGCAGTCTCTAAGCGTGCTGCTAAGCGCAGTATACTACTTTATTATGCCTGGCAGGGTTAATAGAAGTAGTGGTTTGCCAATTAACTTATCTTCCTTAATAAGTCTGCTGCGAATAAACAAATAGGCAATAGGAAAAATGGCTAGGCGCCAATTAGAGTTAATTATAAGGTGTAAGCGTCAGCTAAAAGATTTAAACGCTAGAGTATACTATCGGCGTTAACGATTAATGGCTATATAAGCTATATTATCTTCCAAGGAGCAATTATTAGTAAGCTATTTAAGGGCTTTGTAGAACACTAGGTGTTACTATATTATATACTATATCCCAGGCCATGATTAATTATTATATTGGATAATCCCTTAATTTACAAATTAGCGCGTTTATAAAAGCTCTATAATCATTTTAGTGTTATACTAGAGTTTCTACTACTATATTTACCTAATTTCAATCCAATTAAGGCAACGTTTAAAGATCTTAAGTTATAAATTAGAAGGAACTATATACTGGCCGCTAAATTTAAAAGTTTTAATAGCTTCTTGGAGTTTATAATTAGTTAATTATACGGAATACATGCAAAAGCTTACTTTGTTAAGGCAGGATATATTATTAATTAATAAGTAGAGACTATATATATTATATAAAACCGCGGTTAAGCCTCTAGCGCTTAAACTCCGCTACCTTCTCTTATAAGCGTAATAATATACTAATAGGAAAATTGTACTCCTTTTAAAGCTCTATTATTAAATCCTTTGGTAACTTTATCCTATTAATATCCCAATTATCTGCCACTAGTGCTTCCTTAATTGGCAGTAGAATTTGCCTCTAACGCTTAGTAGTGTACCTGAGTTACATAGCCCACTAATTAAAGAACTGTATAAGGATCTCGCTGTAATAAGTTTTGGATTAAATAGGGCTTAAATTAAGAGGTAGCTCTATATAGTAAGTTTGACTCTACTACTGATCTCGTCTTATTGCTTATAGCTCCCTTATAGTAACTAGCTAGATAAGCTCCTTAAACTGGTCTAAGAGCAAGTTATCCTTTCATTCTGGTTTTTTATTCTTTAGCTGGTATTATCTTATCTTCTAAGCAGAAAGCTAACAAACAATATTTTGAGATGGTTGCTTAATAGTTAACTCCTTAGTCTAAATCTCTCTACTCTACTACTGGAGGATATTAGAGCTTACTGGATAGTAGTGCTCAGCTTAATCGGTTTTACTACTATAGCTATTCTGCCAGCAGATTCCTGCCTTATTTTAATAGTAAACGTTAACATAGAACCACTTGCTTGCAATCACTAGTATCTTATTACCCAAGGCCTCCTCAATAGCGAGTATATTTGGTAGATTTTCTTCTTAAATCTAGGTAGCAGTTCGTCTACCAGATCTCGACTAACTAGTAGGCACTAGTAAAGGTGCTAGCATATACCCACCCTTCTTCTTATATATAGTTTAAGAAAGTCTTTTAATCTTTAACTATAATGTATAGTTAAGACTTCTGGTATTAATATAAGGCTAAAGGCCAATTAATGTCTGAATTAACTTATTAAAGCTATGGGTATCCCAAAATAAGGTTATACCTATTAATTTCTATGGCGTAGAAGCGTATCTCTTACATATCCTATAGACCATTGCGGTCCTAACTAGCTATGGAAAAAGTTTATTCCCTATAGTATCGGATCTAGTAGCCTTTAATACTTTAAATAGTGCGCACCTATAAGCCGCTAAGGTCCAAATCCAGTTCTTTTACTATTAATTAAGAAATAAACCCTATAGTTATGCCACTGTCCATAAGGCAGTCTTATGTTACCTATTTATTATTAACTTATAGGGAGACAGGAATAACCATATAGTAGCTTACTCCCTCCTTCTCTTACTGGCCTAGTGTAAGGGAGTAAAGGTCTACTAGGCTCCCTCTTTTTCTAATTAAGCTAACTCTTACTTCTTCTGCTAGCAGAAGCGCTGTATATGGCCTTTCCTGCCGCAGTTATAACAGTTATATAATTCTTAGTTCTATAGTTTCTGCCTATTATTATTCTAGGGTTAACTAGCGTTACTTTGGGATTATAAAGCCTGATTACGTTATCCTTCCGCAGAGTAGTTAGGTTGGAATCTACCCCTCTTATTAAAGCTAGGTCTAGTTCTACGCTCTTTATTATTAGCGTCTTATTCCTTTTACTTGCCTAAATGGTCTCTTTTAGCGTTTTTAATCTAAGTAGCTTTAGAGATAAGCCCTTCTTAAGAGGTAGGAATTTCGCCCTTCTCCTATATAGCCTATTAAATCTTAGGTTATAACTTAGCAAGTAGCTAGTAAAGTTATATAGCGTTATCCCACAGGTCTAAGTAGGGTATATTATCTTCTAGCTCTTCCAAGTAGTTTATAAACTAGACTACGCTCTAGCCTTCTTGCTGTTTGGCGTTATAGTATTACTAATTATAATCCATCCCTTAATTAGTAGGGTCTTAGACTTAATTAACTAACTAGGACTTAAGTTTGCTAAATTTATAGAGTATGGTAAGTTTCTTCTTATAACGTGTCTATAAACTCTTAATAGTGCCACACAGGAAGGTAGAAGCAATTAGTGTCTAATTATACTTGTTAGAGTAATATTTTAGATCCAGCTAAAACTTGGTTTTACATTAACAGATAAAATAATTGCAGTTCTGGAGATTATTACCATTATACTTATTAGGTTCCTTTATATAGAATTTAGGTTTTTCTAACGTTATAGTATAGTATAGCGTTGCCCCTTTAAGTCCGCTTTATATCTAGGGTGTCTATACTTCTCCTAATTATCCTTATAATTGTCCTTAGTAGTCTTAATATACTTGTCTTAATTATATCTCCAACTCCTTTATTTTTTATAGGGTCTTATATAGCGACCGCTCTAATAACTCCCTAGTGGTAATTGTTTCTAAGGGTCTTAGAAGGTTAGATAGACTAGCTATAGCTTCCTAATCTACTCCTTTATAAGTAGAGAGAATGCGCTCCTCTAGGGAGACTCTGTTAGCCTCTTATAGTAAGGGCGTTATTTTAGGGGGTAAGGAGGTATAGCCCGTCATTGCTAATTAATAGCTATACGTTCCTTCCATAAAGGATTGTAAGCGATTAGAATTATAAGAGACCTGTCTAACCGGAACGTATAATTATCTAATTAATAGTGTAGAATAAGAGTTATAAGTAAGTAGAAGGTAAGTTAAAGATAGAATAAGCTTTATATAAGAAGGATAAATGCTTTCTAACCTCTTCTATTTAGAGACTAATTGCCAGTTTTTCCCTAGAGGAGAACCAGCTCCCTATATAATCCTTCTAAGACACTAGTAAAATCCTTTACCCCTTGTCTATCTAACCATATCTCCTCTAGGACATTAGTGGGACATTAGTGAAACCTTTATCTGTCTTATCTAATATATACCTTTTAGGAGCGCCCGTTATAGGGCTTAGAGTTACTATAGCTATTGCTCCCAGTCTTCTGGTTTATTAAGGATAATTATAGTTAACGAACTTATTAGTGGAGTTATTTAATTAATAGGCAAAGGAGGAATTAAGATGGTATTTTGTTGTTAGGATCGTGGTGTGACAATAAGGTAGAATTTCTTTAAATAATTGAGTAATAGCTGAATAGCTTCTTAAGTTGGCGGACTGGGCTTATAACTGTTATATAATGCATATAGAGCTGTTTATTAATGAAATGGGTTGATTAATTGATGATCTTGGTCTTGTCTTAATTGACCTTATCTAGAGCCTATAGGGCTTTGAGCTACGAAGAGACTTTACAGTGTATATGCCCGGTGCACGTGACCAGTGCACGTGTTTCGTGCCTTATAGAGAATACAGATTATCTGACAGAAGCAGTGATCTATTTGGATCGGAGTGGAGCGGATCTGAAGGCAAATCCACTCCATCTACCAAAATAACGATTTGACGCCAGGAGCGCTGCGGAGTTCCAGTGTCGATATATGGCACGTACACAAAATTGGGTTGTAGCAGAAGTTCTCTTATCTTATCATCATGTGACTACATGTGACATCACGTGTAATCACGTGTATATACATATAGGCACGTACCTCTATGCCCCTTACTTTTCTTAATTACCTGTTACGGCATTGATGTGCGTAACCGATAGGGCCTAGTCAGGGGGGTTCGCTTACGTCTTGGCTTTATGTATATAGACGTGTCCTTTCCACGACCTTCTTCTACTCCTTATCTTGATATCCGAGTCCATAGATATTCCAATTGTACAGGCTTGCATACGTTCTGTACGGCGCTTATGCCTCAATTGACTAAGTCGCTGTGACATTATATTAAGATCCCTCGGTTAATCGCAGGCTATTGTATCCCAGGTTAGAAAAGCCCTGTGGCCTAGGGTGGTTGACGGGTGATGGAGCCCTATATACTAGCAGGCAAGGAAGGAAGGAGATGCATACTTCTATAATAAAGCAAGAACCAAAATCGTGCGAAGTCCTATGGTGGCTGGGTATGGAATCCCTACACTATATAGGCACCCTTATTGTCATTATCATTGTCATTGTTATTGTTATTAAAGTCCTGTGGTGGCTAGGTTGCGAGAAGCTTAATCCCTACACTATATAGGCACCCTTATGAGTTTTTTATTTTCTTCTTTTTTTTCGATTCTCTCTACCAAACGGCCGCCTATGCTATGGGGAAGCACGTGCCGAGCGGTAACCTTTTCCGACTGTACAAACTCGTCGACCAACCGGGCAACGCGTACATCTGTTAACCGAACGCGTATGTCTACCTACTGACCGATCGAATGACCGACCGACGACCGTACGTTCTCTATCGGACGCTTGCACCGTACTGCTACGACTTGACGATCCTTTTTAATGGATACTAAGCTACGTATACTGCGAGGAACGAAATCGGTTGATATTGAGACTAGTGCTATACACTGGCTGCGATGAACGACCCTAACTGATACTAAGTCGTACGAGCTTCGAGGAATGAAATCACTAGGACGTCACCTAGACAACAACTGTACCGGTACGCCTATAGTCCCGCCGACCGTACAATCGTGCCAATACGCCTGCGATCCACTAATTTTGCTGGCACCATACTGCCACCAACTAGATAACAATAGCGCCGCTATGCCTGCTATCTATTAACCACTTGCTGCTCTGCCCGCAGCTAGACCAATGCCTTGCTATAATACTGTAGCCAATTGACTTCTACTGCTCCTGCCCGCAGTATTGCAACCGACACCTGCTGCTTCGCCTGCAGCTATCCCGGTTTGACAATTGCTGCTCTACCTGCAGCTAACCTTAATTCGACCTCCGCTGCTTCGCCTGTAGCACAGCCAACAGACCCTCGCTGCTCTGCCTGTAGCATTCCAACTGACTTCGACTGCTCTGCCTGCAGTACTATAACTGTATAAGGATGTTAGACAAGCACCTAAGGATAAAGCTTGAGGGCAAGCTTTTTTGAGGGGGGGGGTAATATTACGGCACTGATGTGCGTAACCGATAGGGCCTAGTTAGGGGGGTTCGCTTACGTCTTGGCTTCATGTATATAGACGTGTTCTTTCCACGACCTTCTTCTACTTCTCATCTTGATATCTGAGTCCATAGACATTCCAATTGTACAGGCTTGCATACGTTCTGTACGGCGCTTATGCCTCGATTGACTGAGTCGCTGTGACAATTACCCTCCCCCTTACGCACCTACCTACTATTACTATATTAGGCTTAGTTACTACTCTACTAGGCTTAGCTACTACTATATTAGGTATAGTACTGGCGCTCTTGGAGCTCCGAAGCCTTGAAATCCACTCCACGCCACTAAAAAAATCAGCAGATCCATAGCCAATGCAGATCGGCTCCAACCATCCACGCCAAAAAGGCTCCGATCTAAATAGATCACTGGACAGAAGCATCTATTGCCATGCGGGCCGGAGCGGTCTATAAAAATCAAATCTGCAATCACGCTACACGGTCGTCCATCTCAGTTCTCAACTTGATTAATGTTCACACCACTCTTAAATATGTAACAGGGCCTGCTGGCCGCATAAAGGTTTAGTTTATAGGATACTCCTAGATACTGTCTTGTAGACACTTATTACACCGTTACTTATTATATGTTGGTGTTCGTTGAATATTTAACTAGAGTTTTTATAGTGACGAAGTGTTTAACATGCCTTGTGGCAACACAATTATATACCCACTTGAAACTTTCGATGTGGAATCATTGCTTAAAGCGAGTCTTCCCCAATACTACCGGATATCAGCTTTGACAACAAGCTTTCTCTATAGAAACTCCCTCCCTTAGCAGATTGCACATTGCTAGCGCCCGATTAGAGGCGCCCTATCCTCTCTACTGTTCTATAAATCTTCCCGCAACTTAATTATTTATTGGACCGTAACCACCTCTTAACCCATCTGATGCACAGAGAAATCCGCCCGATATAGGTGAATTATCCTAACTAATATTTAGTGCGGCTAAGCTTATAATACTCCGTTTGTATAAAGTTTGTCGACGAATTGGGACAACTATTATACTGACATATTATGAGTGCAGAGCTTAGTCAACCTATATAAAGTGTGAAGATTGTGCAGAAACAAATGACTAAAACGGCACAGATCCATCATTACTAGCCGTTTGTTCCCTAAATAAATGACAGTCAATATATAGGAAAGGGGGCTGACGGCTAGGCTCCACCTCGTTTAGGGGTATCAATGTTTAATTTCAGGGGTCGTCTCGATTTATGGAGAAAGATATAACTATAGATTAACTTAAGGCAGCGTCAGCCGGGTGAGCATATTAGACTTAGTTGGCTATTACTGGTAGGCAGGACACAGTCAATTATCTGCTGTGGCAAGAATGAATAATTGTATAAGCCAATACTTTTATGCAGTGAAGGCATTCTATAAGCTGTCTACTTGCGAGAAAATGATGGCCGGGACAAGTAAGAGGGCCTTAGTACGGCAAATTAACATAAGTTAGCGTAGTAACCAACGGTATTTATTACTCTCCACGCATTCCTAGAGGTAGTGAACTAACACACAACCTCTCGAAAATGACCTTTTTGCAAAGAGACTCCAAAACTATAGAAAAGAGGAACTCTAAATCCATGCGAGTATTTAATATAGTGCATTAATCCATTTTATTCTCTCTAGGTTAACACTCATATCCGATTCGTCCTTTGGCCTCTTAGGCGACCGACGTAGTATAGCCGCCCATCCTTAATTATCAATTAGTCTAAGGACTAAATTCTAATAACCGCTTCTATGAGTGTGAGAGTGCGAAGAGGCTTTGGGGAAGATTGGAGGGAATAATATAAATTCTATCTAAATCTAAAGTTATATAGCTCTTTATAGAGTACAAGACGTTGCGTAAAGAAGAGAAAGGAATAATGAAAGAATCTTATAATTAAACAGTTAGGGGTTTTAGTGGTCGATGCATGCGCATATACGCACGCGGTCTTTAACGGATTTCAGTAAAATTAAATTAAATTTAATTAAAGCGTTAGAATTTATCTGTTAAGTGTTTTACTAAGACGTTCCTACTATAACTAGGCTAGTCCTATTATAGTACCCCCCCCCCTTTAGCCAAAGGTCTAAATAATTTAATTTTAGTTAAGACTTATTACTTATCGCGTTTTCGTATATTTGCGTTAGTGGCGGTAGCAGTATAGTGTTTTACTAGTTCTAATTATTAAATAAACTAATTAAGATTTTCTATGCCCGGTATAGAAAATCGCTATTAGTTTGGTTAAGGCGGTAAACTAAACTAATATCTTTATAGTAGGTCTTAGCAAGGCAGATCTAACTAATTAGATAACTTTAACTGGCGGTTAAAGTTCCTTAATATCTTATGTGTTATATAATTGCGTTATAAACGTTATAATATATTTTAAGTTTTTTTTTAAATTTAAGCTTCCTATTATTATATTTTGTATATTTATATTAGGATCACCATTAAAGCTACACTTAATTATATAATATAAAAGAAGGAGCTCTTGCTGCACCTAGCCCAAAAAGACCAAAACCAACCAAAAAGAACCCCGAAAAACACCCAGAGAATCCCCCTAAGATGTCTGCATCGCAGGGGAGGCACACGTCGAACGACGGTGGTTCGCACTTGCGCGCGACCGCCAGAACCACGCCTAGCAATGGCCCTCTATAACAAGAATAGGCGAATACTACACCATAAAGCGGAAATACCTCTATTAAGAAGGCATCTAATAAAATATAAAGCCTATTAGACGCGTCTAGTATCCGTAATTACGGGGGAGCAACCGTTAGCTATAACAAACTAATATAGCTAGCAGAATAGCTCCGCTAGTCTAGTATCCCTTAGGCGCCTTTCTAGCAATCCCTTAATTAAATCCTCTAACGGCTAAGCAAAATTAAAAATAAATAAAACCCCTCCTTACCGGCGAACCGTACCTAGGCCGCCATAGCTATGCTTTTATAGTATAGGGAATCCAACCCCCTTAAGACAATAACCGGGTATATAATTATAATATAACTAAATATAGAAAAAGCAGAGGGGCTTAAGGGATAATTAAAAACAGAAGTCCTTATAGAGATTTATAAGGAAGTCTATAACGCCATTATAGTCCAACACCTAAGGAGCGGAGATATTAGAGTTACCCTAAAGGACTAATAGGTAAAGGAACAAGCCATAAGGGTAGGGGACAGGCTAGGAGAACGTATTAGCATAAAAGTGCTCTATAAAAACTACCTAGTTAAAGTCCTAGCGGTTCCTATAAGCCTTAGGGTAAAAAAGGGACGCTAGGCAAACAACACAGCAACTATATAGGAAATAGTAAAATATACGGAACGCCTTATACCAGGACTTAAGATTACCCAAATCCAATAGCTTTAATAGAAAAATGCAATCTAAGCATATAATAAAAATAATAAGAGGATATAAGAGTCGCTAGAGACTTACTAGGGAGACACCAGTTGAATATATAGCTCCCTTATTATCAGCATATATACACTAGGAATATAAAAACTTCTTATCCAAAAAGAAATAATTATAAATGGCCTTATATATAATATAAGGCTCTATAACCACAAACTATGCCTAGAATGATGCTATTACTATATATAATAGGGATACACCTAATCCACATACGCAGCACAGGTGTGCTACGGCCACTATGCGGGCCCCTATAATATAAGATACTACTTAAATTAAGACCAAATAAAATGTGTAAACTATCACTAAAGCATATATAAGGCGTAAGAGAGAGTAGACTATATTAAATACAGGAGACGGAAGGCAAGGGCTTAACAGCTATAGGAATAACTACACGCCAGGTTATATAAATAGAAATAATAGGTAATAAGCTAGGGGGATGTAGGTGCCTTTCTGGCATTCCCTACCTTTAATACTAGGGGGCTAGGCCAGCCATCCCAAGCCTTAACGGGCCAGAAGCAACGCCGCGCGATATTACTAAACTAAATAGGGACACAAGGGTTATAGGGGACATAAGGGAGAGGACGCCCTATAGGAAGACCCCTATAGACAGCTATAGTAAGCTTAAGACCAGGATAATTAAGAATTAGACTAAACGCGGCAAATCTAATATTTGCAACCAACCCATAAAGGGCATAAAGCCGACCAGTAAGACTAGGGGAAGAACTAGAGACAATAACAGATTCGGATATAGAAGCGCTAATAGGAATATAAGACACGGAAATAGAAAGCCCTATATAAAATAAGTAGCAACCTGGGTGTAAATATAAGAGACAGAAGTTCTAAAAATCCTAGAGAAAGTAAAAATAGAGGAAGTAAAGAATAAAGGAGAGTTAAATAACCCTTGTTAGGGGTCCGCCACCTATCTATTATATAGTATAACTGCGGCAATACAAACCACCGCCTTATAAGGCCCTTACTAGACAGTCTAGACCTAGAGAAATACTATATCCTTACTATACAAGAGCCGTATTATAATACCTATATATAATTAATATACTGCCCCTAAGGATTCTAGCTCCTATACAAACTAAAAGCAGCTATACGTGTATGCTTTATAATTAGTAAGGCTGTTAGCCTATCCTTATAGTTATGGCAAGCAGTTAACCTAGATATTATAGTTATAATAATCTAGATATATGGGGGACCGGTATAAATTATTAATGTGTATAACCCTAGGGTTAAAGGGGTCCCATAAACAGAGAACATTATATTGGTAATAAGCTTACTAGAAACCAAAGGTATAGAGTCTATCCTATTAGGAGATATAAACCTCTACTACCCACGGTAGGGGGGTATCCATATCGCTGCTAAATAATAGGTAGAGTGCTTACTAAGAGCTATAGACATCTAGGGCCTTAAGCTGGCCACTCCCCTAGGAGCAATTATGTGGTAATAAGGCACCGCTAGAAGTATAATTAACCTTATATTTATAGACGATGGCTTATACCAGAGACTTAAAAGGTGTATCCCTAAAGAAGAATGGGCACTTACCTTAGACCATATCCCCATCTAGATATAGCTAGATTTAGATATTAAGGCGTAACTAAATAGTAAAAGATATGTAATAAGGAAGCTTAAGATAGACAGTTTCCTTAATATAGTTAAATAACAACTTTAAAACCTAAAAGAAATCCACCTAATACCAAACAAGCGAGGCTTATTAGCTACCCCTAAGAAAATTAACCGAAGACTAGAAAGAATCCAGGCAGCAATTAAAAACGGGCTAGAAGAGTATTGCCCGGTCTTAAAACTAGGCCCCTATACGCGATATATATAGTCCGCACAATACGCGGTTCTTATAGCTAGCCAACAATAAGTAAGAAGGAAATATATAAGCAGCCACAACCCTAAAGACGAGAGATAATATAAAGATATAAGAAACTAGCTAAAGAATACTCTAAAAAAAGAAGCAAGAAATAACTAGAGACGGTTTATAAACAAATATACTACTAACCCAAGCATCCCCTATAACAAGGGCCTTTAGACTATAGTAAGATGGGTAAAGAAAAAGGCGGGACGCCTAGCAGAAGATCTATACCTACTACCCCTATAAAGAGCAGGCGAACCATAGGCCATAAGCAACAATAATAAGAAGGCAAAGATCCTTATAGAAAGATTTTTCCCCTAACCAGCTCTAGTAGACCTTAGTAATATTACCAGCAAAACACTAGTTACTCGCCTAAGGGTTAACAGCGACATAACAACCAAAGAAATAGCTAGAACCATTAGTTGCCTTTTAAATAATACAGCACTAAGACTAGATGGGATCCCAAACAAAGCCTTAAAGACCTATAGTCCACTTATAGCACCTTAGCTTGCAGATATAGCTAGAGCATACTTTATAATAGGCTACTACCCACAACTCAGAAGATCTATAACGACGGTTATCTTACAAAAAAAAGGCAAAGCAGACTACTTAATCCCAGGAAGCTACCGCCTAATTACCTTAGAAAACACCCTAAGTAAGATCTTAAAAAAGGTTATAGCGGACCATATAGTAGATACAGCAGAGGAACATGCCCTACTACTATAAAGCTAAATAGGGGCAAGAAAGAATCGCTTAACACTATTAGCACTTACACTACTCGCTGCTACTATTAAAACTATATGGGCTATGCGTAAGGACTTTATAGTATTAATACTTAGCCTAGACATCAGTGGCGCCTATAATAATATACCCTATAAGCGCCTCCTATACATCCTTAGGGCAAAGGGCTTCCCAGAATAGATTATATAATTTATTTAAGGGTTTATAGGCCAGAAAGAGATATTACTAGTCTTTAGCGGATACCAGAGCCCCCCCATTACAGTTGCAACAGGTATACTATAAGGATTACCTCTTTCGCCTATACTCTTCCTTTTCTTTATAAGCAACTTACTTAACACCTTTAAAAAAGGGGCGACCTAGGGGATAGGCTTTGTTGACGACATAAACCTAATTATATACAGGCCAACAGCCGCAGAGAACTGCAGAACACTAAAGAAAGCCTATAACACCTATATAGAATAGGCAAGATAATATAGAGTCTAATTCTTACCAGAGAAATACCAGCTAATCCATTTTATAAGAAAACGTAATTAATCTGCAGATCTCTAGCATATAATCCATATCTAAGGCTTTAGGGGTTAACCAGTTCAGGGCCTAAGGGTATTAAGAGTATAGGTAGATAGTAAGCTCTAGTAGAGCGCACATATAGTACAAGCGGCCCGTAAGAGCTAAGTACAGTATATTACATTATCCAGGATCATCAATTCTATATAGGGTCCATGCTTCCAGAGGTCACGCCTACTATATATAGCAGTTGTCCGGCTAACTATAATATATAGATCCAGTATTTGGGCCATTAGAGAAACTAAAAAGGGCCCCCCTAAATTACTCCTTAAACCACTCCAAAAGGTCCAAATAGCCTGCCTCCGGAGTATAATAGGTGGGTATAAGCGAACGGCCACAGCACTACTTAAGAAGGAAGCCAATATTCCCCCCCTACAACTATATATTAAAGCCGCTGTAATATAAAGGGCGTAAAGTAAACGCAACTCTAATATTATAAAGTATATTAAGACACGCCTAAATAAACTATAGAGGGACCCTAGGGCGCCTCGTAGAAGAATAAACTAATAACCCCAAAGTAGGGAAGAGATATTAGAGAAACAGGTAAAGAAAGTAGAAGAAGAATAGTGCTACATTAGGGCCTAGGCCTATATAGAGGAGGAAGAAAGATGCGTAAAAGGCCAGTAAAGATAATAGCAAGAAAGAAAAAGGAGCTAAAGTAGAGTATAAAAGAACGCTAGGAAACTATCTACTATAATATAATACTGGCTGGACTAACGCTGGAGAGGCGTGTGGGAGTTAAAGGTATAGAGGCTAACTAAGGCAAGAGGAACCCAAGCTATAGCATAGTTAACGCTATGGGGGGTAAATACTCTAGGGCTCTAAGAAGGCCTAATAAAGGTAAAAAATATAATAGCAATACTCTTAAAAACAGGAATAATAGGACTAAAAGACTGGCTCTACTGGGTGGGTATCCTAGTAGGTAGCCTAAGATGCGAATGTGGCTGGCCAAGACAGACACTAAAATACGTAATACTGCTATACCCCTTACGCACTAACTAAGAAGTAATACTCTTAGTAGCTGGCATAGAGAACTATAAGACACTGCTTTTAATATAAAAAGGCCTTAAGGCGGTTACCTAGTGGCTTATTAGCCAAAATATACTAAACCAGTTCCGGGTTGCAAAGGAAATAGCAATAGAGGGCGGGGGGGCGAGCGACAGGCGCCCCCTAATAACTCTATAGTAGTAGAGTAAAGTTTGCGATACTAGCGCGTCTATAAGCTTGTTACGGCAGTAGTGGTTCCCAAGGAGGTCAAAAAGTAAGGTAGTAGGAGCACTATAGGTAACTCGTAGGCGCCTTGTAGGCGCCTCGCAGGCGAGTCCTAAAAGGCAGGGAGATGGATTATAGGGTTTTCTTAAATAGAGTTTTCTCCCTATATGTATATAAGGAGTAGTCCGCGTGGGCCCAATAGGGATCTGAATCGGACGTTAAGCAATGAATTATTATTAATTAGCAAAGTTATATATATTAATTAACTAAATCTGCTTAATTATAGGTCCTATTATATTAATTTTAGGTTATAGTTTAAATTTAAGTTAAGGGTTCTATCTGTAGGTTATATAAAATAGCGTTATACCTATTAATACATTTATTGTATTATTTGCAGTAAACTTAGCTAAGGGCAGCTATTTTTCCTAGTTGTCTTATAGGTAGGAGTAGTATATTTATAGGTATTATTCTATAATTATATTTGTTGGTTACACAGGGTGACTTACCAATAACGACTACTCAAGTAGGGTTACAGTGATGTTGGTTAATATGCTTTTTTGATCTAGAATAGGGGAGGGCGAGGAGCTTAAGGCTCCTCGCCACGCTAGTGCCGCGGCTATACGTGACCACACGTAATATATTCCTAACACTAGCAACTCTTCTTTTATGGTTGCCATCTATATATAAAATACCACTTGACTAGCATAACAAGTATTAATCCTCCTCACTTACTATTGCTATTGCAATATATGACGGCTTGTATAAATGCTTTTAAACTAAAACTTGCGGATTATTATCTAATGAAGATACTAAGCTAAGAAAAAGAAGAAGAAGAATAATTATTAGGGAGTAGTAGGCAGATATATCGCGAGGGCCGCTAAGGCGCTAGTGGTAAGCGAACTAATGGCGATTTTCTATCCCGGGGATAGAAAATCCTAATTAGTTGTTTGGAGTTAGGGTGGATATCGTGTTAAAGGCGCCAAGGCGCTAAGCGTAAGCGAGCTAATAGCGATTTTCTATGCCGGGCATGGAAAATCCTAATTGGCTAGTTAAAACCAGTATCCGTAGATTACAGTAGAACTTAGTGGACAGTTGCGGTGGAACTTAGTGGATAGTTACGGTAGAATTTAGTGGATAGTTGCAGTGGAATTCTACTTCCTTTTAACCTAACCTTTAACTTATATATAGAGAATGTTTATGTTAACAAACGTTTCTAGAGCCTTATTTGGGTTTGCCTTTATTATTGCATCTACTGGGTTGTCTTGGCCATTAATCTATTAAATCTTAAAGAGTTCTCGCCGTTTATAAGATTGCTGAAGTGCTATAATGTTAATTATAAGGCGCTTCTCCTTTGTGGTACTAAGCTTAACTAAACACTTATAGAGGGAATATAAGTCGGTATATACGATTATAGGGATAGCGGGAAGTTTAAGTTAATCTATAATTATTTTTAGGGTAGTTCTAATTGCAATTGCCATGTTAACTCTGCTAACTATTCTATATATCTCTGACGCTAGAACGCTTTGAGTGACGTACTTACTCTTAGTTAAGCTCTAATAAATAAGATTGCCGTAGATTGTGAAGTTATTCTCTCCAGTAGATTCGTTTATAATAATAATCTTATATCCTAACTAGGAGCTAAAATCTTTATTATTTATAAACGATCTATTAATAAATACAAAGAGCTTAGCAGTGGGAAGACTAATAGGCATGTAGAGTAGTCCCTAATTGAGATAGTTCATTTGCCAGGAGAGACGCTTATTTAGGGTAAGGATATCATCCTTAGTTAGTTCCTGGTGTTGGGCGGCAATAGAGAGATCAAATAAAGCCTTAGGTTGATAGATAGAAGTAATATAAGCTCTGCAAGCGCGTTGCTCCACGTATTCTTATTTTGGAGAGTTAACATTAATAACGTTAATCTTCTTACCTTAACCCTTCTGGCGTAAAGCAATAAAATCCTTGTTTAGGGAGAGGATGCATCCATTAAAAAGTAATAGTGTTGTTAAATTAAGCTTTTCCTTTGGCTTTGCTATGAGATTTGCCTTTACTAGCTTATCTTTTTTAAGAGCTGAAAATTGGTCGTCTCCTAAGATAATTATATTATTAGTTTGCATGCTGATAATTCTAAATAGAGTTCCCGTAGTTGTAATAAGGAAGCAGGGATTAAATGTAGAAGTAGTTATTAAGAGCTTCTCTTTATGGTGCTTGCTATAAGTAGCCCACTAATAAGTTCCTACCTCTGCGATTCCATATAATGGCTTAAGTATAACCATAATTGTATCTTCGGGATATTAGTAGCGAATTTGCTTTAGAAGGTATGCCAGTATTAAGCGCTGAAGGCGCGTCTCTGATTGGGTATAGGCCTAAGTGATATCTCTTAAATAAACCGCCATTCTATTCTTTATTAGGGAGGGAGCTAGTATAATAATAACTCGCTAACTAGCTTGTTAAATTATAGGGAATTATATAAAAATTACTTCCTTACCGTTATTATTATAACCTTAAATGACTAGTCTTAACTTCTTAAATGGGGTATTAGTGGCTTTGCCTTTAATCTTGTTAACTATTCTTGACTTAAAGATGTGAACTCTATTAAACTTGGCAGGGTTATATTTCTTAAATTTAAAGACTTCTTTTGTAATAAGACCGTCGATCTCCTGCTTGTTAGATGCTTAGAAAGGGGCTCCTAGAGTTATAATATAGCCTTCCTTTTAAAGTTATTTTGCGAGCTTAAAGTCTACCTTCTCTTTAGCTGTTATAAAGGCCATTAACAACTTAACTCTACTCTTAATGGCGGCAATGAATTGCTCTTTAAAATTAACAAGATGTTGGCAATTTCGTGATCCTTTCAGACGACCTCTACCGCGTTGTGGTTGCGGCACATTTGCTACAACTGTATTAGAATTATAGTCGCCTTCTAGAGCACGTTGATTGTGGTTCTTTTTTAGGGTATCCTCTATAGCATCCTGTAAAGGCTTAAAACTGTCGTCCCTATAGTAGGGCTTAACAACGGTTAAGCGGAATTAAGTGGGTCTATAGGGCATCTAAAGAGTGCAAGTTTAACCCTTAATGGTGATAAGTGTATATGGGCCTAACCAGCCCCCTTTCTTACGCCATACCCGTACTTTAGATTGGAGTGGTAGATCTATTGTAATTAAGGTATTTGGACCGTTTTTTATTCTTAGTGCGTTATTAACCTAGCGTATGGCGTAAATGCGGCGCACCTCCTTTATTGCCTTATAGATAGCCTCAGCTCGTTACGTAACGGATAGAGATGGTGGAGAATTGTTAGTTATTTAAGGGTAGGCGCCAAAGACTAGCAATATAGGTATGAGCCTATCTAGGCCAGCGGAATTGTTAACAGCCTTAACAGCTATCTATAAGGTAAGCTCTTCGCTAGCGCCCTCTAGTTCCAAAGAAATAATCTTATATGCTTGACGTAATGGTGTGTGATATCGTTCTACTTTTCTAATACTATTATGTGCCTTAATAGGGACTTCCTTGACCTTAATTTCTATTGCCCTTACCTATTACCGAAACTCTATAGATAAGAAGTTCCTTCCTATATTATAAATAACTTAATTAGGGGGTCCTAGGTAGATATTAATCTAGCATAATTAGAGAGTATCCTATGCGTTCCTAGCTGATATATCTTTTAGGAAGCGTACGGCTTAGAAGGAGGTTAAAAGGTTAACAACTTGGAGTACTGGCTTGCCGCTAAGATATATAATGTCAATAATAATACAGAAGTTAAAGTTGTAGTTATCTTTAAGGGTGAACTTAAATCGGCCAGGGGACTTCTGGTTTATTTGGCAGTAATGGCAGTACTTTATAAGATGTTTAATCGTCTTAGCCTTAACTTTATAACCTGCTCACTGAAGAACCCTAAGCAATCTATAAACTAATAGGTGACCGAAGCGACGGTATAGTTAATGTAACTCTAACTTAGTTAAATGGCTCTAAGTAACGCTCCTTTCTAGCTATTAAAGGAGCAACTAAGGGTGACCCTATTTGCGTATAATGGGCACCCGATTCTCTCCCTAAATAAGTATATTCTTAAGGTTATTAAGCTTAACGCCTAACTTATCTATATCTTGGATGCAGAATAGAAACGGGGTGTTCGCGGGAATAATATGGAAAGTAATATATCCTAACGGAGTTTAGACCTTAATTGTACCAAGGAAGATTACAGTACCCTTGCTAAAGCGAATTGTATGTTGGCCTGCCATTAATTGGTTAATCTAAACAGAGCTATTAAGCTGCTGAAGAGCTCAAACTTAAGGTTCTCCTACTATAGATACTCCTGCGGCTCTAGTATCTGGCATAATACTATAGAAGACGTTTGCTAAGTATCTGTTATTAAAGGAGAACGCGGAACTTTCTTTTGGCTCGTTAAAGATATCTAACTTTATAACAGAATGGAGCGTAGATTAGTCGTTAAGGATAGCAACGGTTTATATGCCATTTACCTTACTATACTCGGTAAAGTATTAGTTGGGAGAGTAGTCCTCAATTTCTATATCTATAAGGAGCTATTTAGCCTCGTTAACCTTACCCTTAAGATCTTCTTCGCCTTTATATTAAACCAGGAAGCTTTGGAAGTAGGCTGTAGTAACCTTATAATTTCTAACATTTTGTACGCTCTGGCGAAACTTATTATATGCCTTCTTTTGTCTGTTAAGAGGGTGCCTAGTTAACTAGCAATTTGGCTTCTTACAAACATAGCATTTCTTTTGTTAATTATTTTGAGATAAACCTCCATAAGGACCTCCACAATTGCTTTATAGTCAACGTTAATTATGCCCTCTGCCGTATCCCCTACCCCGGCCACTATATGTTCAATCAGTCCAGTTATGATCGTGTTGGTCAGTTAGGTCGATTAAAGTAGGTTAGGGTTAGGCGTTAAATTGCTATACTTCTTAAGAGCGCAGAGCGGTGCCAATAGAGGATCTTAATTGAGCACACACTCCTTTATAAGTATTTGCAGGATTAAAGAGGGTAAGGTTGCATTCTTTAACACCTTAGTATACGCTAATGACTTAATCACGTAGGCTGAAGTCCTCTTAATATGATTTGGATAAACCACGCTAAATTATCTAAAGTTGATTAAAGAGCTTTTAAAGATAATCAAGCTGAGAAACACCTAGGTTTGTAGCAATAATCCTTAAGAAGGTAGTTTCTCTCTACTCCAATATATACTATTGCTTATTCTCTTCTGTTTTGAAGTGGCACCTTGACTTATATATTATGCGGTCAAAATTGTATCCTTTTCCTGCCAAACGATTATAATAGAAGGTGCTAGCTCGGCCCCTAAGTATAACAGAATAGGTGTTGTGGTATTAATCAGACTCTATTCCTATCTTTTAGCAACAGTTATAGAAGATACGCAGTTTTGAATTGAGAATATTATATAATTCCCCACCGAATTTATTTTCTTGATCTGAATAGAGCTTCGCAAGTTCTATAAGCAATTTTAAAGTGCTTTTGATTTGAGATTGAGATAGAGGAGGGAGTTGCATTGTAGGTTGTAATGGGGATGTAGGTCTAGTTAATAGAGTCTAAAGGCTATTGGCTCGCGAAGCAGGGGGGTCTTATATTTACTTTAGTAGCGTATTATTTGGATTCTATCGTAAGTTGAGCTTTCTTATAGTACGTAGTTGGTGCTTGATCTCCTGTAGAGTCCATTTATGCTCTTCTTTTGCGTCAATAACTTGCTCTTGAATATTGTCTCTAATAACGCTTCTATCTATAGGGACAAACACTCTATTCTCCTAAAGGAAGTTACAGAAGTCTTGTACAATAAGCTTATTCGCAAGAGCCTATGTTTCCTTTGTCTATCTAACGAAGTCCTCCTTTATGCAATACCATAGCATAGTGTCGTTGTATTCACTGTCTGTGTAGTGTACTATGTGGTATAATAAGAATCCGTTTAGGTCTTTTTGCTTAGCGTTTATAGGGTTAATATCTTTGTTTTATGTCTTTGGGTTAATGTCTTCTTCGTACTTCTTTGGGTAGGTTAACACCATAATGGGTTAAAGGTAGGTAGGGTTTTCGGTTTTATAGAATCTCGTAGGTTTGCTGTCAAGAAGTAGGCAATTCAAGATGTTGTTTGACGCGTTTCGGACGTTAACTTAGGACCTTAGGTTTAGTAATACTTCTGACCTAAAGTACTTGACCAAATCTTCATAAACGTAGTTGTTCTATGTAATGGACGCAACTTGGTATCTCCTAGTACTTAGTGACACTTCTATTACTAGTTTTCCGCAAGTCTAAGGTAGTATAGTATCGCCGGGATCCATTCTATATAAGCGTATATAGCACCCCTGTACGAGACTGTCTCTTCTATTGAGAACCTTGCTGTTCTGTAGTTGACTGTGTATTCAACCACTGATTAGTATTAGTTATATAGGGTGACTTACCAATAACGACTACTTAAGTAGGGTTACAGTGATGTTGGTTAATATGCTTTTTTAATCTAGAATAGGGGAGGGCGAGGAGCTTAAGGCTCCTCGCCACGCTAGTGCCGCGGCTATACGTAACCACACGTGATATATTCCCAACAATATTTATAATTTTAGTTTAACTATCTATCTTTAGATAGAGTATAGTTAAGAGTTATATTTAAATACTTAATTGTTTATATAGGGCTTACTAGAAATCTAAAACAAACTAGCTTCTATAGTTAGATATTATTAAGTTAGAAAGTCTATATAGTTTAAAGACGTGCTTAATAAAACATTTGGCTACTAATATTGTATTAAGTCTATAGGAATTATATATAGCATTTTTATAAAACGGTTAATAACTACTAGAATCTTGTTGTTGGGGAAAACGTAGCCAGATTTAGAGGTTTCTACCCCCCGTTTTAGGAGGCGGTTTCTCCTTACTTAGACCCATGTCTGTCGCCGCTTTTATAACGTGCTAAGCATGCTAAGGGCGGTAGGGTCTCCCTTACTCAACAAACCTAGAAGCGTGTGTGCAGCCCTGTAACGTACCTTTTAAAGCTCCCCAAACGTCCCTTGGCGACTATTTAAGAAGCTATAGATATCTGCTATAAGAACTAAGGAAGAGCGAAGTTAAAAGAGAAGCCTTGGTTTACTTCTCTTGTTAAGCATAAGTTCTAAAAATAGGAAAAGTTCATTTATATTTAAACCAAGATTCACTTATAATACTAACGATTTGTATTTAGGTTCTGCTTAAAAGTTAAGTCTAACCCAACTGAAGCCCTTTATTAGTACGCGGCTAATATATTTAAAATATACCTTAAATGGCGCGTAAAGAATTCTTGAATTAAGAAGGAAAGCGCGATTAAGATATACTAGAGACAAATACTATACAAATTTATAGATGTGGCAGGCTATAGTATAAATAATAGCGCAGAACTTAATATACAAGATATAGAGCAATCTTTGGCTTTTTAAAAAAAAAACTTAGCTGATTTGTTATAGTGGATTTTAACCTACTTAATGCCAATATATAACCTGGATATGTCGGAGAAAGAAAAGCATATAATATATATATAAGACTTGTATGCAATTATTAATGCCTATTAGATAATAGACGCGAAGCCTTGCTATAGTTGTTTTTAAGTGTAAATGGAAGCAATCCTCCTCCTCTTTAGTGCTACGGCAATAAGACCCTAAGCTTTTGTTAAAAGTTTAAGCGTAAGAGGCTCCAATAAAGCGCTTTTATATAATCATATCACAATCTTAAAAGTTCGCGATGTAAAAAACTTTAGTTAAACTATAACTGTTACCCTTATAAGTCTTATACATATTAAGAATTCTAGAGGCAAAGGTAAACGGTATATAGTGACGCTGATTAAAGATGGCGCAAATAGCGCTAATAGACCTATAGTAAGAGGTTTATTTTCCGTCTTAAAAGCATCCTAGCTTTTTATATCCTATCCCATCTTATAAGCCTTACTATTACAGATAATATATTTTGACGCCATTATACTTCGCCAGAAAAGATTTTTAGACTTAAAATCTTAATAAATAAAGAGAGTCTTAAAGTGAAGTTTAAGAAGGAGATAGAGGAACGACCCATTTTTTAAAATATTAAGATAATAACTGGTTGTGGGGAAGTGTTAGACACTAAAGCATTCCATTACTTAAAATGCTACGATTACTATATATAGTTAGGCCAAGTGGCCGGGTTTAAACAATTGCTTAAACTTTACTAATCGCAATAAGCGTCTAGAAGGAAATTAAATAGTAAGTGTCTAATTTAATATAAGTATATTTATTAATTAACCTTTTTAGGTACCCTTACTCCAGAAGAGCAAAATTAGATAATAGGTTATTACGGCAATACCTACTAACAGTTTTATTTACCTAATTTAATTAAGCGCAATTTCTAGTTAATCTACTTTAGGACTCTATTGCAGGACGACCTTATCTAATATGCTATATAGATAGGGATTTTAAGGGATAAGCGGGCCCCTATAGGTCTAACTAATAAACAGAAGCTTAAATTCTAGTTAGAACTTAATTAATACCCTAATATTTTACAGCTTTATAAAAAATAAGAGCAATATAAGCAAAAGATTAGGAGCTAGAGATATCACCCTATTAACGCCACAAAGAGAACGAAACTATATAACCATTACGATAAAGCCAGACGTAAACTTAATAGTGTTATAAACGTCCTACGTAAACGAAAAGAGGACCACGTTATTCTTAATTTTTATAACGCTATTGACAATTATAATATTAAAAGATAGCTTAGTGGTAGCGTTAGGATGGATATTCCCACCTATTTAGCTATATAGTATAAATTTCGCGAATATGCTGCTATTGCCAAACTGCTATCTTAGCCGCTAAACAAGCTTAAAGAAGGGCACGCTATAAAACTCCATATAAAGTTTATCCGCAATCTCGTTAAGTATTATAATTAATAAGAGAGCCGGCAGAATAGAATCCTAAGTAAGGCTATTAGATTTTAACCTAGGTCTAAAGTAGACTAAAGTATAATAGGCATAAAAAGAGGTATAAGTGACACTAATACTAGTACCTATTAATAGGCAAAGCGGCAGAAAGAATAGATTAGCTTAGACTTGCCTTTCTAAAAAAAACCCGGATAAGATATAGAGCGCGGTCCCAATTAAAAAAGAGGATATTAAGATAATATAGCTACTATATCCTATAATATTTACTAATCATATTTGCCCCACCTACATTGGCGATAACCAACTTTTAACGCTAAGGTAGACCCGCCTATTTACGAAAAAGGATACACTATAGAAGTATCTTAATAATCACGTTATAGAAGGAGTATTTAGGTAGGGGTTCCACTATAAGCATCCTTATTATTTAGAGTGGATTAAAGGACTTAAGCATTTCAAAATTTATACAGCCCTTATATATAGCATATGGCATTCAATTAAAAGGCACCGCTAGGTAAATCGCCTTGCCTATATAAAAATCCTATACTAACCCTCTAGTACTAATAAAAAGGTATATAACTGGTAAATTCAAAACCGTACGTTTTTTATATATAGGACCTTTTTCTAGTTATTACGCGCTTATCTTATTATTCTTTATCGCTTTTTATTCTATTTTAGTCTGTTATTATCTAATCCTATTCCAGTATTTAATAGAATAGATAGAGATTTTACAGAGCTAGTGTACCTTAACTAGCAGATTAATCTTATCCGAAATTTTACAAAGTTATACTTATGTCAAGAGGCTTAATAATAAAATATAGTATAAGGAAGAAAGCAAGGTGCGAGTAAACGTAAGGATTAGAGATTAAGCGTAAAAAAGTTAAGCCGACCTAATATAGCTTGGACTAAGGCTTTGCAGAGCTTAATTAAATGCTAAGCCACGATAGCCTAAATACGGCTAGGTAGCGTTTTCTAGTCTATAACCAATTATACTTGTTTAGCCTATTTAAAACAATATTTGTCTATGCTAACGACCTAGGATTTTTTGAATTTCTTATAAACTTAGGACGTATACCACCTCAGTAACTATTAGTCGTGTTTTCTTTTTATTTAAATTATTTTATTAATTAGAGTGCGCTAGGTTAGACTACTCTACTTATACAATTACCTAGCTTATAGGATCCCCTAGCTCCTACGAGCTCCTAGCTTCTATAACCTCCTAGCTTATAAAACCAAAGCCATAGCTACTAAATCCGTTAAGATCCTAGCTATACATTTAAAGGACGCTACGCCCAACTACTTAGCTGACTCCTTTTATAGAATTCCTTAATAAATTAATGGTGCCTATTTAGAAAATATCCCCTAATGACTTTCTATGACAGAAATTTATTATTACGTAATTCCACAAGGAGATTCTCTTCCTCAACTATCTATACCGGCTCTTTAGCGCGAAGGGTATAGCTATAATAGCGCTGACATGCACCCAGTATTCTCCCCGCTAAGGCTTTTATAACATTATCCCATAATAAAACTATAAGCGACACTTAGTGACCTAGCTCTATAAGGATTTGATCTTTATAGGGAGTTTATAAAGTTTAAGACTAGGGCTCCCGTAAGGCATTATTTGCGATAATAATCTTTAAGAATATTAGTAAAGCTATTTAAAGTTATATTTAAAAAAAAACCTAACTGGCGATTGTAAGCAATCTAACGTGCCATTTAACCTAGCAAATATAAGTAATATATTGCCTTGGTAGGATAAGGCATAAGACGTACATAGTTAGGTATATCTTCGAAATTTAAGCTAGCGAATGCGGCACCCATCTAGCAATATTTATAAACTAAACCCCTTCCTACCTTAAAGAGTATATTATAGCTTTCTCTTCCTTTGTCCATTTACCACTTGCTTTAGTATTGCGAAAAAGGCTATAATATTTCTGCTTATAACCTAATAGTGGTCTATTAAGTTTAGATAAAATGCTATCCCAACCATTATTATCCTTAAAAGTCGTATTTATTAACTGAAATTATTTATTAATTGACTAAAGCTTATATTCGGATGCTAGGGGTTTGTTGTTCATATAAGGGCCGGTTAAGTTATACTTTACAAAGCGTTAGTAGAGTCTTACTAGAGAAAGGCTAATGATGTAAACTAATAGTCTGTATGGTTTTTAGAGGGCTGGGTTAATTAATATTAAGCGGCCAATTAATATAGAACGGGTAATTGATGCTAGTAGCTCTAGATTGACTATTGTTGGTAAGACCCTTACTAGACACTGGACTGGTCGCTCCCCTTAACTCTAGACTAATAGATTCTATTAACGTTAAAAATAATAGTAATGAATTGCATTGCTAGAGCGATTAATTGAACTATATCTTGTATTAAAACCATAAGAGGTGTGGTAGGAGCGTTAGCAGCAATTGGGAGAATATTTAATAAAACATATCTATTTAATAGAGCACTAGGCGGCTGATAAATTTAATAACGCTACTAGTATAACTCCTCCTTAATGCACAAGCGCTATAATTTTAAGGATTTCAGACGCATATATATAAATTTATATTATAGTGCAAGCGGATTTATTTAAAGACTAGAGGATTAATATTAATTATATACTAAAATCTTAACTCTAACCTAGATACAAATAACTACTATTAAAGGCCCGTAATATTAACAGGTTAATATAGCTTCTATAAGAGAGCATTTTGCACGCCTTTCTCTTTAATATAGTCCTATAAGTCTTAGAGATTCGCCTAGATTATAGTTTGCAATTTAATTAAAATAAATACTATATAGGAGATATTAAATATACTTAGACTAGTAATGCGTTAAAGCGATTATATATTGCCTTAGAGAAAGCAGATATATAGATAATATCCTATACTTTTTACCCTCTAGTTCTTCTATAAAGAAAACTAAGGAAATCCTATAGAGACTTAAGGAATAATTAAATTATGCTATAAAAGAGTAACTTCGCAGTCCTCTTATCTAGGCAAGTGCTAAGAATTTCACTTAATATTATATTATTAAGTATTTGGGGGACTTATCGGTGTATACATATAGGATCTGCCGGACTCCTTTGCTAGTTATTTAGGCCTATAGTGATTTGATAAGACGATAGACCGGTACTAGAACGCTTGGAATTGTCCGACTTTAAAGGTACCATTTCCTAGCTTTGTAAGCTCTCTATAGACCAACTAATCCTAGTAGTGGGAGACGCCTTTTCTAGATCCAGCTCGACAGATCGTAGAGTACTCGGTTGTTAATAAAGCTTAGTAATTAATACACCGTATCTAGAATCTTAATCCTAACTATAAGCGGCTATTAAAGTGCTAATAATTAATATAAGAAATAGCTAAGTACAACATATTAAGAAACTAATAGTTAGCATAATCTAGCGAGTTACGGCTTTAATAAGCAAGCTAATAGTTAAATAAGCATCCATATTAAAGCGTAAAGAGCGGCCGTAAATGGTTAGCGGAAATGGGATAAACTAGGGAATGGTTTAAAAGGAGTGGTGAAAATAGTAAAGCAGGGTAGTAACAAATAAAAGATATAGAAGATGCGTTAAGGCAACTAGTAGAGTAATAATAAAGGCAATTATATATCCCTAGCGTAACGGGGCGGAAATCAGCTCTATATATTAGGCCTTTCCGTGTCCTTTTTTTTTGATAGCATTCTTAGATCTATTGAGGCGTCTTACTCTTTAGCTCCTTAAGGAAGAAATTATTACAAATTGTGCATTCCACGCCTTAGTTAGGAAAGGAATTTTCTAATAGTATTAAGGCGTAGGGCATTCTGCGACGGAATAAGCTTTGCTACTAAATATTTCACATTATACGCCCGATTAAGTTTGCGACTTATATTGCCTTCTATTTTAGCTAGAAGAGAGATTTAATTTTTAACTATATATTATAAGCAAAAGTAATATAGTTTAGAGGTTAATAATTGCCACTATATTAGCGCTGCTCTAATAAGGGCCTTATGCTAATTATATTACTTTAATTAAATATTGCGCACTTAATTAAAGCAATGTAATTGGCGTAAGGCTCTTCTCAGTCTTAGGGAGGCTAGCGATTTGCCGGGAAATTAAGAGTGGAGGGGAACTATACACTTAACCACTCTTTTATTTTAACACAAATCACATAACTTACAACCTATTATAAACTTTAGTATTGCAGCAGTCCTAGATCTTATCTATAATGCCTCTAAGAAGTAGCTTTAACCTTATCTCCCTATATTATAAATACTATTTAAAGGCTCTAGAAGCTTTCTATTAACACCTTTTAACATTTACCGCCTCTCTTAGAGAATGAACGCGGCTATTATAATTTGCTCCACACTCCTCTAGGGAGTGAGAATGTCTAGCCTTCTCTAGGGAATTAGAATGTCGTCTAGCCTTCTCTAAGGAGTAAGCCTTTTCTAGGGAATAAGGATAATGCCGTCCAGTCTTCTTTAGGAAGTGTCCAGCCTTCTTTAGGGAATAAGAATATTGTTAGGCCTTCTTTAGAGAGTAAGAATATCTAGCCTTTTCTAGGGAATGAGGATAATATTGTCTAGTCTTCTTTAGGGAGTGTCCAGCCTTTTTTAGGGAATGAGGCTGCTTCTCTACCTCCCCTTTTACCTAGATATACAAACCTGCTTAATATATTATTGGCAAACCTCTCTAAGATCAAGACATTTGTTAATATATCTATGGGGAAAGATCTAAAGGCTATTGTTAGTAAACTAAAGTGGTTGAATAAATATCCTCTTGTTAAGGATCTTATTACTATTAACGGCGATTTATTAAATAACGCTATTTTTTTAAAAACTTCTTAGCTAATAGACGCTTGCGGATTCTTTTAAGAAATAGCAATTAAAGTCTATAGATACGTTAAGGATTAAAAGGTTAGTTAAAAGCTAAGCTGCTTCCATAAAGGGAGTTAGCTATATTATATTATTTGCGAGAAGTATAGGATATTACAACGTTACTAAAGCAGCTTTAGCTATTAGACATAGAATTAAGCTTTATGTTATATAAAGACTTGGAAGGGTAGGGCTATTAGTTCTCTTAGCCTTTACCTACAATACCTACTGGAGATTAAACTCGCCTAATATTAACAACTTTCTTATAGCTTTACGGCACCCATTTTATATTATAATTTTTAAAATTGCGTAAAGATGCTTAGCTTAGATGGGATAGTATTAAGAGCTTTATTCTAGTTAGATACTTTCTCTTAGACTAATATATCTTAGCACCACCAACCTACCTTAGCTAAGCCTAAAAAAGCGAATTTCCTCCCCTTGCAAACACCCCTATATAGAAGTTGCTAAACCCGGGGATCCTATATTAGCGTATAATTACCAACACATAGATCTAATAATATTATACCCTCCTTAGCTACTAATAACGGCCTTAATAAATAGCATGCAGATATATAAGAGTAAAGTTATACTTCCAAGTAGCAGAATCTCTAATTTATTATAGGCCATGGAACATCTTCTCTGCGATTTATTAAACAATATCCTTAAGCCTCTAAGCTGGTAGGCGAATCCCTTATACTACGCCTTAGTTAAGAACGCTTGTTATAAGATTTCCCTACCACTTTTAATACCCACGGTAGCCTTGCGTAAAGATATCTAAATATAAATAGCATAGCGTGTTTAAATGGAAACCCTAGCAGCTCTAGTTCTATAGACGTTAATAGCAATAGTGAACAGATAAGCTATAATGAGGTATAATGGGTATACAGAGACCAAGTTAACGGTAATACGCTACCAGCAATTAGAAATAGTAAATAAATGAGCTATAACAAGGCGTAATGGATATATAGAGACCAAATCGGCGGTAATACGCTACTAGAAATTAGTAATAGCAAATAGATAAGCTATAACGAGGCGTAATAGGTATATAAAGACCAAATCGGTAGTAATATACTACTGGCAATTAGCGACAGCGAATAGATAAGCTATGGCGCCGCGCAATAGGTATACAATAAGTCTCTTAATAATGCGGTTATTATAAGTTCTGCTTATAGGTGTTAGTGAATTTCTTCTAAAACTCTTATATTGTTATATACCGCAGTTTTGGATTTTTAACGCAGTATAATAATGGTTTAATAATATCCCTTATTAAGCAGAACCAGTAGTTTAAGCTTAGCTAATAATCGACACTATAATTATTGCACCAATGCCACCTTCACTCCCGTTCTATTCTACCTATTATAAACCAGCCCAGTAATAGCCCCACCTACTCTCTAAATGCGGGATAGTATAACTAAGTGGGACCTAGGAGTCCCTATAAGGGCCAAAAGCTAATATACACACTACTAAATCGTTTAGATATTGCATTGAAATGTGTTGTCCTGTAAAATAGACTGTTAGGCCCATATATAAAGAGTTTATATTAACTACTCTAACTCCTAACTTTAGTAGTATTTCTGGTATCTTTAACTTAAATTCTTTATTTGCATTAGCCGCTAGAGTTACTATACTAAAGTAAACTACGTTAAATATACTATTTTCGCAATCTTACGCGCTTTATTACTTTCCATAGTATCCGTTAAGGCAATAGCAAGTATAGTTTTAGTTAGCGTAGTCTTCTAAATTTTCTATATTATCTCCTCTAGGCTAGATTATACAAGGTCTGTATAACTTATTAGTTACAGATACTATATATATCCTATTCCAGTAATCTTTTATTAGAGTTTTATACTTACTTATTTTTTGCCTTGCTGTGTCCAATTTTGCAAGCTTACTATAAGTAAAATTGTCTAAGTAGCGGGGCAGTTTAGAGGGGTAGGCTTTGTCGGCCTATTTATATTTCGCACGCTAGGCGTGCTAACTCGCTAACGCGCACAGATATTAAAATACTTGGCGTCTTAAATAAGCCTTAATTATTTAACTCCCTAATGCTAAAATAAATATCGCTATTAACGCTAGGTCTTTAACATTTTTTATTAAATAAATTTAGTGGTGGTGTTTTTGATGCCTTAAACACCCTAGTAAAGGTAAGCAACTATATAACCCGCGTTTCTCTACCTATAATAGGCTGCTAGCCCCTTATCTATAATAATTAGCAGCCTAATTTAAACCCTGCGTATTTTCTTATCGCTTAAACAGGAATTATTATACCATACACCCTTTAACAGATCTCCATTACATATAATACCCTATAACTAATATGCATAATAGCCGCTGTGCGGGCCGCCATATATATTAGACGCTTAGTATCTTATCTTACATAAATATATTTATAGTGCCCTTTAATATATCTAGTGGCCCAGACTTTGCACCTAACTGTAATAAGGCCTACTAATGGTATACGGCACGCACTATAACCTTTTAACGATCTTTATTAATTGCTACCCCCACTCCTATCCACAATTATATAGCTATGCTTTTGGAACTAATAAGTACCATATTTAACGCTTTTTTCTTTCCAAGTTAGACTGTTTAAGCCCTTAGGAGTAAGGATAAAGTACACCTCAATCTACTACCTGCTAAAATATTCACTAACCAACCCAGACCTCTTACATTACACTGCCACTAAGAAAATACCTATCCTTGTTAAACATACCCAAAATAGAAGAGTATTATATGCTCTATAAAACGTCCAAAACTGGCTATAATAAAATGGCCAGAGTCTTGCCTAACGCTTAGGGAAAAGAAGAGTTCAAATTTGTTAAAGTATATAAATCTAGGTAATTTCTAATAGATCTTAAGCTTTATAGGTTTTAAAATGGATTAGTTTCCGCTATAATCTACCTATTAAACCTAAGTACGCTTAAGTCCTAATAAATTTTTGCATTGGTAGCATTAAAAAGTAGTTATATGCTCTATTAGAAGCAATAGGACTAATATAAAGCGGGGAGCAATTGTGGAAGATATAAATGCGGTAAAATTAAAGGTTAAATAGTTAAAGTTGCTAGAGGGGTCTCCGAGAGACTTAGAAAAGAGCAACGTAGAGAAGGGTTTATGTGTTCTAGGCTTTAAGATAGATTTTAACAGTATAGAATATCTATAGTATATATTACATATCTGGGAAAACCTACTATTCGGCTACTAGATTATTAATTCTTGTTTTAAATAGCATCAATTTCTCCCGTTTTACTTTCTTCTTACTCCCTATATTTTTGAAATTAAAGTCTACCATGCCCCCGCCTTATTAGTGGGCTCTATTTACCTACTACAATGGTTACAAACTTAAGAAAATTAAGGTAAAAGCTAAGGAATAAATTTTTTTATATAACTTGATAGCTTTATAGATTTTTAATATAATGGCTATCCGCTATACTTTAGCCCGTTACCAATACTACGGTTAGAAAACCGTCTTTAGGAAATTTATTTACTAAGGGAATTATTATAAAGTTCTTACATTTTTTAATGTAGTTAAGAAGATAAATGGTGGAAAAGATCCGCAAATAGTATAGCGAAGGCTATTATATAACGTTTTCGCATTTCTATATATAATTATAGTGTATGTTACGGAGCGAGCACAAGCGGTGATAATATATAGCAAAGTAGATATTATTAAGCTATATACATAAACTGCGTAATAAAGTTAAGACGTTGCGTAAGAAAAGAAGGTAAGGAATGGGAGGAAAGGGGTATATATTATTAACTTGGTTACTTGGTTAATATATATACGAGGCGGAATAGGCTTTAGGTTATAGTCCTAGCGGAACTTGGCGGAATATAGCGGAATATAGTAGAGGACGGCAAACTACCGTAGATTGCCGTTACGTGATAGCAAATTGCCTCAGATTGCCGTTATGTGTCTTAATTAACTAAGTCGTTAACATAGAGGTCGAGACGGTGGAAATAGGTGGATGTGTATAAGGTGTTACGGAGGTGTCCCATAATAGTACCCCCCTTTTAAACTTAAGCTTCTGCGAGATAGGGCTGTGGTAGTTTTAGGTAGAGTTTAAAAAAGTCTTCTACGGCTTATATAAGTCCTACAGAGTTAACGGGTTCCTATAAGGGCTCAGTAAAGCCTCTCTATTTCGTAAGGTATATATATTTACGTTTCCGTTTATCGTACTTAATGTTATTAACTCTTTTAACGAGGTGCTTATCCTTGCCATCCACTTTAACTAGTAGGGGAGGGTCTTGGATCTGTCCAGGCAGGGCGTCTAATATAGGGGCGGTAGGGTGGAGGACTGACGTATAGAATACGGGGTGGATTTTAACCGTATTAGGGAGCTTTAGTTAGTAGGCATAAGGAAAAACAACTTTTTTAACCTTATAAGGGCCGGCGTTCTTCCAATTAAGTTTCTTAGTAGGTTATTTCGTATTTAGATTTCTTATATTTAGCTAGACAAAGTTACTAATTTAGTAAGCTGGTGCTAGGGTTTAGTTCTTATTTGCTGCGGCTTTATAGATAGACTAGGCCTATATTATTTCGTTAGTAAGGAACTCCTATAGTTCTTCTATCTTCTTTACGAATTCGTTTGCTTCTATAACTTATAAGGCTTAATAAGCTAGGCGAGGAACATTACTAAAGGGTTTAAAACCCATTTATAGGTACTAGCCATAGTTGGCCAGGAATAGAAAGACCTTTGTAGTTTCCAAGACGGAATTATTTACTATAAACTTAGTAAATACAAGCCAGTCTATCTAGTCGTCCTATAGATACGACGTATATATCCAAATATATTGTTCCATTATAGCATTTACACATTCCGTTTAACTATCTATTTTTAGGTAGTATGCTGTAGACAATAGTGCTTTAATATAGAGTTAGGTAGTTAGTTCTTTCTAGAACACAAAGATAAACTATCTACCTCTATTAAAGATAATTATTTTAGGGAGTCTATAGAGTTTCTATACGTAATCTAGGAACAGTTAGGCAATAGTAGGCGTTAATATATTAGAACAGGCAATTAAGTATCTTATTTTGGATAGTCAGTCTATAACTACTATAATGTTTATACAGCCTTTACTTAAGGGGAGATTAACAACAAAGTTAATTAAGATATCCTTTTATCTTCAGTCCGGAACAGGCAGTGGCTTTAGAAAGCTATTATACGTCTTATGCAAAGCTTTGGCTTATTAGTAGGTATAGCAGTTAGAGACGTACCTTTATATTATATTATATATATTTAGCTAGTAGTACTCCTATTAGAGTAGTTCTAGGGTTTTCCCTTAGCCTGGGTGGCCGGCTACTAGTAGGTTATATACGTGTTTAAGAAGCTTAAGCTTAAATTTATTATAATTAGGGATAACTAGGCAGTTCTAGTAGTACAAGCGGTCTCCATAAGCTTTATATTTACTTAGAGAGATCTTTTTAGAGCGTCTAACGCCATCTTAAATTAGCTTAAGTATCTCTTAGATAAACTCGTTGTTTGGGTATTTATTAATTATAATCTATTTAATTAATTAATTAGTTATTTTAAGGACGTGTACCATAAGGTCTTTAGCTAGGGGATTAAATAATTCAGGACAAAGTAGGGTTTAATTACAGTAAGTGCGTGCTTCTTCCTATGCTGTTATGTCTTGTAAACGTTAAGTTAGGGCATTAGGTTTTTAACCTTAAACGCCTAGGCAGTACATAATTAAGAATCAAAATTCGGACAGATATTCTAACTAGTAGGCTTAACAGTGGCTTAGCTGTTTTATAGTTATAAAGTACTATAGGTTCTTATAATCGCTAAAAACCTTAATTAGAAATCCGGCTCCTTCTAGTTCTAGTTGCCATTACTTAAAGCATTTAATAATAGCCAGTAATTCTTTATTATAGATCTCGTAATTGCATTTAGCTAGGCTTAGTTATTTTAAAAAGTATGCTATAGGGTGCAATACTTCTTCCTTATTATATTAAGATAGAATGCCTCTAGTAACGTAATCAGATAAGTTAGCTTTTATAACACTTATTTAGTCTAGGTTAAAGTATTAAAGCATAGGTGCAGTAGTAAATATAACCTTTAGATAAGCAAAGGCCTTCTTATATTCCTTATTGAAGATAAAGGCTTTATCCTTTTAGGTTAAGGCCATAAGGGGTATAACTAAGGCGGAGAAGTTATTAATAAACTATTAGTAGAAGTTGGCGAAGCCTATAAAGGCCCTTACGTCCTTAATATTCTTGGGTTCTTACCAGTTTATAATTACTTTAACTTTCTTAGGGTCCATTTATACGCCATTTATAGAAATAATAAGTCCAAGGTATAGAACTTCCGTTTTATAGAACTCGCATTTATCTACATCTAATTATAGGCCGGCTCCGCGCAAGGCTTACAGGACCAGTTTAATATATTTTTGGTATTTAGCCAGACTATTGCTATATATTAAGATGTCGTTAATATAAGCAGTATAAAAGACGTCCAGGTACGGACGTAGGGTATTATTTATAAAGTGTTAGAATAAACTCAGGGCGTTTATAAGGCCGAATGGCATTACTAAGTATTTAAATAGTCCGTATTAAGTATAAAATGCAGTAAGCTATTTATCTCCCTTCGCGATATAGAGGCGGTTAAATACGTGGATAATATTAAGCTTTGTATAAAAGCAAGCCTTACTTAATTAGTTTAGTGTCTCTTAGATTAACAGGATTGGGTATTAGTTCTTAACAGTAACAGCGTTAAGAGCTTAGTAGTCTACATAGAAGTACAGACTGCTGCTAGGTTTCTTAATAAAGATTACTGGTACGGCTATAGGTAAAGAACTTGCTCTAATAAATCCTTTGTCTAGATATTTATCTAAGTACTTCTGTAGTACCTAGAGTTTATTTTAGGATATCCTGTATAAGGGTCCAAATCTAGAATATTTTCCTTCTTTAACTACAATCTTGTAATTATATAGACGGTGTTCCGGTAGCTTATTGGCTTCCTTTTATAAGAATATATCTAAATAATTATAGTATTCTACTGGTACTTTTATGGCGGGGTTAGTGTGCTTCTTTAGTACTAAGGCCTTCTTAATATCGGCCATTATAACAGTAAAGATTATATATTCCAGTTTCCTGGCAAGTTATACTAGCGGAGTAGCTCTAATTATGTGGATATTTAAGGTGTTAAGCGAGCTCAAATCATCCTTAGTTTCTTATGTGGTTTCTTATTTAGGTTTAGGTTTAGTATTAGGTACGGAGTCAGTATTAGATTTAGGTTTAGGTTCTTTAGGTATCCTTTTTATAGTAAAATACCAGTTCTTCTAGTACTTTTATATATTAGGCTTAAGCTTCTACTTAGTTCGGGGTATAGTAGTTAGAGTCGGTTTATATAGTTATATATTATTTCTAGGTTCTTAGTAGACGTTAGTGGAAATCTCATATTAGTGGAATTCGGTGGAATTTAGTAGATTTCTCAGGTTGGTAGAATTGGGTGGACTTTTTAAGTATAGGGTAAACGTCGGTAGAAATTTTAGACTAGTGGATTCTGGTGGATGTTTTAGATTTCGGTTTAGAGTCTAAGTAGCAAGTTATAAGGCACTTCTGCTTATAACGGGAGGCGGTAAATAGAAGCTTAAGGTTGTCCTAATTAATAGTTACCTTATATAGCTTTATCTAGGATTATCTAAGGATTACTAGGTAACCCAGGATAGTTACAAAGAGCTTAATTAATTCTTTATGGTTTAGGTATTAGAGTCTTAGGGCCGCTATATAAGTAATACGGCCCAAGATAGTGCGTTTACTATTAAATCTAAATACGTTAATATGCCGGTTAAGGGGTGTTAAGGTAAACCTATTATCTTATATAAAGATCTTATTAATAAATCCTATACCGCTAGCTCCTGTATCAATTAGGACTTAAGCATTAGCCTATTAACCTTTCTACCAAAAACAGTAGTTAACGGTTATACTACAATCCCAAGAGTTAGGTTTTGTAATATCTAATGCATTTAACGAGATTCTATAACATAGCTATCCCAGAGAGCGACTTAACTCTAGGACATACCTTTTAGTGGCGAGTAGGAAGGGGTTCCTGTAGAATATTAGTTATAACTTCGTCCTTATAAGTGGTGCTTACTAGATATAGAGTTGGAGCCAGATAAAAATCAAGGGCAGTAACTAGAGGATTAATACGGTGAACGGTTGTTAGTATTGGCTATTTATAAGTCATATTAAGGCATAGAGACGGAGCAGTATCTTAGGATATAATCCTTGCTTCCGCATTTAAAGCAAAGGCCTAGCTTAATGCGTTATTTTTATTTAGGGGACCCTAGTGGAGCGTATCCTAGGGTCCCTATATCAATATCTATAGCGTTAGGGTGCTTAGGCTAAAACGATAACTTAGCGGACGTTTGTAAAGCTGTCGTATTATATTAAGGAGTGGACTTTAGTGTTAGGCGTAGTATATCATTATACCGTTTATTAATAATGTTTATGCAGGCGTTAAGGGCTCCTAGTAGGTCTATACCTATTAGGGAGGTTTTTAGTTTAGGGCTTAGGGACTTAATAAGGCTGTTAACTAGTGCGAAGTCATTCCAGCCTATTTCCTTTGCGTAACGGTTAAATTTAGAGAAGTATACTAGGAAGCTTTTCGTTTCTTAAGTTGTATAGTTTATCTTCCTCTAAGCAGTAGCTTAGCGGTTCGGGTCACTATATATAGCTTTAAGTAGTATAACTAGGCTTTATACTAAGTTCGGTTAAAGGGGTTTAATAAGGTTAGCTGCGTCTCCTCCTAGTTAACTTAGGGCGTAGCAGACTTAGTTGGCTTTAGTTAGGTAGCAGTTAACGTTACCAGTTAGCTTATTTTTAAGCTGGCTTAGGAATAATTAGAGTTCTTATTATTTACTAGTGAATATTGGAGGGTTTAGTAGTCGTTTAGATTGTTACAGTGTGGTAGTTGGTTTGGGGTAAATAGTTACTATAGATTTAGGACTCTCGTCCCGCGTATTTATCTCCGGAGAAGGCATTTGGTCTTGGAGCCCTAGTATAGGCATCTTAAAGGTATGGACTTCTTCTTAGAGGTCCTTAATTATTTACAGGTGTCGTGCCTCTTAATCGGCTTATTGTTAAGTTAAAGTGGTTTAGTTCTATGCGAGGGCATCTATAAAGGACTTCTATATCTCTGCCAATTATTCTTAGAGTGCGGACATAATGCCAGTAGCTATCACGGGGGCTTTAGGGTTATTTTGCATTTCAGAGGGTGGTATATAAGGTTAACGCAACATAGTATCACGGAGCAAGCACAAGCGGTAATAATATATAGCAAAGTAGATATTATTAAGCTATGTACATAAACTGCGTAATAAAGTTAAGACGTTGCGTAAGGAAAGAAGGTAAGGAATAGAAGGAAAGGGGTATATATTGTTAACTTAGTTGTTTGGTTAATATATACACGGGGCGGAATAGGCTTTGGGTTATAGTCCTAGTAGAACTTAGCAGAATGTAGTAGAATATAGTGGAGGATAGCAAACTGCCGTAGATTGCCATTACGTGATAGCAAATTGCTTTAGATTGCCGTTATGTGTCTTGATTGACTAAGTCGTTAACATAGAGGTCGAGACGGTAGAAATAGGTGGACGTGTATAAGGTGTCACGGAGGTATCCCGTGACAGTGTGCTAATTTACACCTCCCCCTATACTATGTAATTATACTTATGGCCAGCCAAGCTAGGCTTTTCTACTTGTAATAGGTTAGCCTCCTATATTTTATAAGCACACTTAGTCTTACCCTTTACTAATCTTTTACTACCTATAGTAAGACTGGAACCCCCTATAGAGCAAGTAGTATCTTCTTGTATTTATAGCGTCTAGTAAGTTAGATTCAGTATTTAATAGGTCTCGATTTTAACCTCTACTCCAAGATAGGTATTTAAATAGCATATAGCTAATACACCTATAACATAGCTAGGGGTAAGAAGATGTTTGCCCTATAAGAACCCTCTTCTTACCTTAATGCGTTTAACAATCTCTATCCAAGATAGGTATTTACCAGTCTTTATTACCCACAGCACTAGCATTGGTTAGGCATTAGTGCTTCTAGGAAAAGTCTTTATCACCTACTATATATACATTTTAGGCCAACTTGGCTAATTTATACCACGATTTGCGCCTTACCATATATAATGCAGCATTAAGGGCGTTGGTTTCGGCCAATTAAGTCTTCTATACATATAAATAAACTCCTAAGGATTGTATATTCTATCTAATAAAGACCTTATTACTACTAACTGCACTTAACCTTTAGGTAAGCAAAAACCACACCTCTTTATACTAAGATGGGACTGCTAATACCTTTATCTCCCTAAACATATTAGTGGCGCCTAGTTCTCTCCTTCTAGGCCATTTAGTAATTCTAATTAAATATCCCTATTGCTTAACAAAATATCCAAAATCCTGTATATGGCTTTAAGTCGCAAATCTACCCTCAAACTTAATATATGGGATAGAGAGGCCTGGTATAGGAAATTGCTTAGTTATAGCAGATTAGTAGAGGAATTTAATAGCTAGACATAGAACCTAAATTTTTTCCGCTCCTATAATGTATTTGTCGGCCAAGTTAATTTTAAGGAAAGTATTTTAACTAAACAACTTTTTAACGTTAATAAAGGGGTAAGTAAAAGATTAATTTTAAAAATTATCAATTAATATTGCAATAGCGTATTTATATTATTGGTTTAAACACTAACCGCATTATAATTAAATTAACTCTTAACTCTAAAACCTACCGCACTATAATTTCTAAAAATCAAATAAAGGAGTTTAAACGTCTAAAGTGGATAGTGGAGAAGGTTTAAACAGGTATTAACGCTACTAAGCACTTTTTAATTTTTATAGGCGTGGGTCTTATTATATAGTGGGTTAGGAGCTAGCGCTATTAAACGCAGTATAATAGATTAGGCGTCAAAGTTATTTTAAAAAGGATGCACGTTTTTTATGAGCTGGTAGATGGTTATTATAGGGGGATTCCTGATATATTTTTGCGCTCTTTCCCTAGGTTAAGAAAGGCCCTTTTTAGTATTAGTATTGCTAAGGTTTTAGCAAAGGTTTTACTGCTTTTTGCAGTCTAAGTTACTATTATATAGTGGGGTTTTCTAGTTATATAACTGGCTTTATCTATATAGAGTAGTTAAAGAAGCTATAAAGGAGCCGAAGTGAGAAGACTTGGTACGTTTTCTTTAGGTCTTTCCCTATATAGGTTATTACTTACTAATACTAGTGTTCTTTAATGCGGTTAAGGAGAGCTGTAGTGGCATTGGCGTAGTCCTGTGTTATAAAATTAGATTCCTCAAACTCTTTTAACTATATAAGGTAATATTCTGGTAGATAGTTAGTAAAACCCTAGGTTAAAAGTAATGTTTTTTTTAAGTATTTACCCCTTAGTAAATAAGAACCGTAAATTTATAAGGCGAATACCGCCGCTTTTAAAGGCCTATACGTTAACGTTGTTTATAAAAGCATAGTTTCTATTACCGTTTTATTTCTAGCTTTAACCACCATTCCTTTTCTATAGCTTTATATTATCTATGCTACTTATACTGCTAGTCCTTTTATATTCCTTCTACAGCTCTAGATATTCTTTAATAGTAAAACTACGTATAAACCACACCCTTTTGTTTTAATTTAAATACTACTGCTAACTATATAAAAGATATTACCACATCTTTAACTATGGTAAGCTTAAATATTCCATTCTTACCGCGATATATAATGCTTAAAGGGCTTCACCAAAGTCCTCTACGCTAGGTAAGGCAACGCCCCAACTAACGGCACAGATTATATCACGTCCCTTTAGCTTAGTATACATTAGCAAGTCAGTCCTTTACAACTAACAGGATTAGGCGCTTATATTTTAGGTTACCACAACTAATTAAGCCGCCGTTTAACAATCTGTAAGGACTAGCTTATAGAATCCTTATTATAGTAAGCAACTCTAGCGTCCAGTACGCACCACATTACAATAAGCCACGTCAGCGAGTTCTCTGCTTAAGATAGTTATACAGCAAATATCCTTTTATAAATCGCCTCTGTCGGCTAACATAGTAACCTTTTAGTGGTTGCACTCATTATCTTATATATAAGGCACTTAAAGATATATCTTAATTACTCAGTGACCTCGTTAGCCACTAGCATAAAACCTAAGTTAGCAACGCGATTTAACTCTTAGATTGGACAGCGTTATCTTCTAACTACTTTAGCGTCCTATGTTATACGCCTATAGGATCTGCCACAACCTATAAGATAATTCTTATCTTGGCGCCTTATAGCATTATTATAGCAATTTAGCTAACGATCTTGGATATAGGATAGCTTTAAGGGGTTACTTAAACTTTACTGTTTTATCTTATAGTCTATAGTAGAAACAGGTTATCCGTACTTACTCCCTAACACTCTCTGTGCTGTATAGTGGTACTATTATTAAGAAGTCTAGATTGTATAATTGCCATACCCACAGAGAGACTTTGCTTAGGCTTTATTCTTGCAGTTTATAATATATTGGGTAGCCCTGCTTACTAACAGTAGGCTTAATTAGGCGACAATTAAGTAGGCGGCAGATGTGTTAGTAATATAGTAATTATACTAGAGAGCCCCACTCGCCACCATTAAGTCTAATTATATAACGATGAAGTAGGCGGTAGGCGTGTTACTAGAGAGCTCTACTCGCCACTATAGACACAGCATCCTTTATTTATGCATCGCCAACTTTTAAGTATATAGTCGACCTAAATATACAGAGCTAGAAGTTTACGTAATTTTCTATAAGTATCTATAGGATATTAACTAATAACCGATAATCTAGCTAAAGAAGTATCTATAAGACTCCAGTTGCTACCTATTTACTACCGGCGTACAAATATTAACTTAATAGTAGATCTGCGTAATTCTAAGTTAAAGCGCTAGGTCACTAAGAGACACTTAAGCTGCGTAACAGACTGCGGCATATAGGATTAAATTTAAACTTAGTATATAGCGCCTTTACCTCCCCAATCTCTTACTTAGATGGTAAACGCCGCCACTAACATGCTTATCTTTAAGATGTAAGTGTTAGTGGCTGTATATAGTATTTATAAGCCTGTCCGCATTAGCGAGCCCTAAAAAGGTAATTCTAAACTATCCCCCTAGACTGCAAGGTATAAAGCTCCTGCTTTCGCTGGTAGTTTTTAAGCATTACCCCCTTGTAGTATACGTCTTTTATTTACTAGAATATATTCTCTACTAAAGTCTAAGACTACAAGCCCAAATTATATATTTAATGCTATAAGTTAGGCCTAAGGACCCCAACCCTAACCCACAAACCGTATATTAACAACTTTATAAAGACCCTTACGAGTATACGGAGTAAAAGTCTTAATTATCCCATCTCTAATCTATGAGGTAAGGATGTGGATAGGGAGTCCAATAATAGAACAATAGGGTATATTGTATAGACGGACAAATCCTTAAGGGAGAAGGAGGAGTCTGAGGTGCGAGGTAAGGGGTTTCCCTAGGCACGTGCAGCGCACGTGCCTTAGACGAGTCGTATACAAGTCGCCTGTGCCTTGTAGCTATATACAATCTACTTAGGTTTCACCTAATATAATCCCAATAGTGAGACCAATAGTCTTAATTTACTAGAATGCAGTAGCCCGGGGACTATAGTCGGATTTAATAATAACAATCCTCCTAAAATAAAGCGAGAACTATAGTTAAATGTTATGGGACACCTCCGTGACACCTTACACACGTCTACCTGTTTCCACCGACTTAACAAGAAGAAACTAACCACGACATAGCAATCTGACGGCAATCTACGGCAATCTGGCGGCAGTCTGCCGTATTCTGCTATATTCTGCCAAGTCTAACGAATCCTGCCAAGTTCTGCTAGGACTACTACTTGAGTCCTATTCTGTCCTGTATATAGGTTGACAAAGCAACCAAACTAATAATATATACCTTTTCTTCCCGTTTTCTTACCTTCTTTCCTTACACAACGTTTTAACTTTACTATATAGTTTATATACGTAGCTTAATAATATCTACTTTGCTATATATTATCGTCACTTATACTTACTCCGTGACACTATGTTGTGTTAAAAACCTATACTTTGCCCTGCCCCGCCCCGTCTAAAATACAGAATAACCTTAAAGTCCCTATAATAGCCACCGATATTATATCCGCACTCTAAAAATAATTAGTAAATATATAGAAGTCTTTTATAGACGCCCTTGTACAGAACTAGGCCGCTATAGCCGAATAATAAGCTAAATAAGAAGCACGGCACTAGGAATTAATTAAAGCACTTTAAGAAGAAGTCTGTACCCTAAAGGCACTTGCGTTAGGGTCCCAAGACCGAATACCAGCCCAAGAGGCTGCTAATACGCCACCTATAGACGAAATAAAAATAACTAAATCTGGACCTGGCTTGTTGGGTGTGAACCCTAAGCTAGCTACGGATGTTTATCCTATAAATCCGTTTACTGCACTATAATAATCCAAATGACTATTAGACCCTTTAATATTTACTAGTAAATAATAAGAACTCCAATTATTCCTAAGCCGGCTTAAAAATAAGCTAGCTGGTAACACTAACCGCTACCTAACTAAAGCTAACTAACTCTGTTACGCCCTAAGTTAACTAGGAGGAGACGTAGCTAACCTTATTAAACCTCTTTAACCAAACTTAGTACCAAGCCTAGTTATACTTCTTAAAGCTATGTATAGTAACCTAAACTACTAAGCTACTGCTTAAAGGAAGATAAACTATATAGCCTAAGGAATAAAAAGCTTTCTAGTATACTTCTCTGAATTTAACCGCTACGTAAAGGAAACAGGCTGGAATGACTCTATACTAATTAACAGCCTTATTAAATCCCTAAGCCCCAAACTAAAAACCTCCCTTATTAGCGTAGACCTACTAAAAGCCCTTAACGCCTACGCAAACGTTATTAATAAATAGTATAATAATACACTATGCCTAACACTGAAATCCACCCCTTAATATAATATGACAGCTCTGTGAATATTTACTAAGTTATCGTCTTAGCCTAAGTACCCTAATGCCATGGATATTAATACTGGAACCCTAGGATATACCCTACTAGGGTCCTTTAAATAAGAACGACGCACTAAGCTAGGCCTCTGTTTTAAGTGTGGAAGTAGCTCCTACCTCTTTAACTACTATTCTATTCCTATGCCCTAACGTAATTTACAAACGGCTAACGCCAGCAGCCACTTACTATATTAATCCTCTAGTTACTATCCCTAATCTTTACCTGGTTCCAGCCCCGCATCTAGTAAGTACTACTTATAAGGACGAAGCTATAACTAATACGCTATAAGAACTCCGCCCTAATCGCCTCTAAAAGGAAGGTTTTAGAGCTAAGTCGCTTTCTAAGATAGCGCTGCCTTAGGATCTTATTAAATGCTTTAGATGTTACAAACTCTAACTCTTAAAATTGCAGCATAACTATTAACTATTATCTTTGGCAGAATAATTAATAGGTTAATACTTAAGTCCTAATTAATACAGGTTTTATATATCGCCATTATAATGTCTAGAGGTACTCTTCTCTTACCTATAGCGCGGCAGTTAGGTTAAAATCGTCTTTATGGTCCGACTCGTCCTTACTTTCCCTAGTGCTATTTAAGTCCCCTTTAAATCAAACACTAGGTTAATGTACTCTGTACTAGAGGGAGGTCACTTATTTTATGGACGAAGCTGTATTAGAGTTTAGGCGAATACGGCTTACTAGGGAGAATATATAGCCAAATATTGGTTGTTTACGCGATAAGGTACGGATTAGGCGCGTAGGGGAGTATTTTAAACTAGCACGCAATTATTTACACGGTAAGGTACGGATTGGGTGCGTAGGAGAGTATTTTAAACTAGTACGCAATTATTTACGCGGTAAGGTATAGATTAGGCGCGTAGGAGAGTATTTAAATTAGTATGCAATTATATATATTATAAGGTACAGGTTAGGCGCATAGGAGAGTATTTTAAACTAGCACGCAATTGTTAAGAGCCGGAGGTATATTATAAAGATGCTACTTTTTATAGCGGTAGGCGGTTAGATAGCAAAGAGAGTGTTTTATTTACTAGGGCCTACTAGGTGCCAAATAGTAGAGGAGACTATTAAGTATTGCAATTAGACTCCGGTTATATATAAAGATATAACCTACCTTAACCAAAAGATTAGGACTTCGCGTCCTTGACTAAGCTAGTTCTACTACTAGATTATTAACAGATTTAGTAGATTTATTAATATTTAGTCGCTGTCGTTTTATAAAAGAAGTAGGTATAGACTCGCAGTCACTATTCTTATTATTGGATATTACCCTTTTTGGCCGGAGGCGGCTATATATATTCTATATATTATTAGCCAGCTTAATATATTATATATAATATTAATGGGGTCTATTATATGCCTGCTCCTCTTCGCGCCTAAATAAACTAGACTAGAGTTATAAGATTGCTTATTCTAGCTAGGTTTTACATACTTATTCTCCACTAGCGCGTTCTTCCTTTTATTAGCTAGGATATAGGCAACTTCTAGTAGTAGGCTAAGTAGAGACATAAGGTTAATTATACTAGTTATCCTCGTTTCCTTATTATATGTTAACTTAAAGTAGGGTTCTTGCTACTAGTTTAAGTATTTAATAACGCGTTTTTACATTTACCTGCCATAGTAACGCTCCTATATTTGCCTAGTTAGCAAAAGGTACAACCTATAGCTAGAATAGGTTATCTTATAGCTGTTTCTATAATGTCTAAGGCGTATATAGATTAACAACTTAAAAGAATGTATACTGGTATAGTATATATTGGACTAATAGCAGTATTAGTAGGAGTATTACCGCTATAATGCTTGCAAATAACTTAAATAGGGATGCATTTATTATAATTAGCTGCTAGTTCTAACTAGTTGCGGTTAAGCTGCAATTACAACCTATTAACTTATATTAAGTTAGTAGTTAAGAAAATATTATCGTATATTCCAAGATTATTAAATACCATTTGCCATTATACGCGAAACTATTTAATTCTATTAGCATATCCCTTAGTAGATACGGTATAGGTATATAAAGGGTTAAACGTTAATCCTAGCAATAAAAGTAGGAGGCTAGTAAGACTTATATCCGAATTTAATAGGGAGGTACCTTATTAAACCACTTTACCCACCTAAGGCGCTGGCTTTTAGATCCTGTATCTTATTCCAGTCTACCTATACTAGGTTTAACAGCCGTCTCGCGCTTAAAGTAAAGCTTATCCATCTTATCTATACAGCTTATTAGTGTAGATAATACTAGGGTAGGTATAGGCAGTATATAGGACAGCAATAATACTTCTATATAGTTATATCGCTATATTCTACACCCTTATATAACACTTAGTATTTCTACTACAAATATCTAATGTTATTCTTCCGCATTACTAACCCCACCAGCCTATATTAAGCCCAACCTATCACCTATATATGTATCGCAATAGCAATTAAATTTAGTAGAATGGCAAGGAAAGCGCAAGCATAGATATAAGGATTAGGTATTAGATACTAAGAGCGAGCCGGAAACGGTGTTAATATATATTACCCTAACGAGTTCACTAGAAAGAACGGGTATAAACCTTAGGCTTTATAGTCTAATCCTATTAGGCATTTTAAGAATGCCAGATAAGTTATAAGAATATCTTAGATTATATTATTCTAAGACTTCCTCGCCTAATAGCATACTAAGGGGCTCTATTAAGCCGTCTACCTTTATATATAGTAATCTATTAAACTAGTAAGTATTCCAAATAAAGCAGTGGCTTTAAGGCGCATAATCTATGCTGCAGTTATAGCTGCCTTCGCCTTTTCTGTTATAGGTTAAGGCGTAGAGTAAGGGCTCTTTTTTAACTAAGAGAGGTTTTTTAGGATAGCTATAGGTCGAGTATCGCCTTGGTATTAACCCATTTATTAGTTCTACCTATTCTTATATATATAGAGTGCGAGTTATCTAGTAATGGCAAGGGTACGGAAATAAAGGGTAAGTAATTGCATTATTCTTAGCTAGTAGCGCAGACTATAAATATAAGTTAGTAATACTAGCTTAACTTTAAGTAGTAACCTACTCGTTTTTCTTTATTCTATTATAAATAAAAACCTATCCATTTCTTACAGAAACATATCCTTAACCGCACTACGCTATTTCTCTTTATTTATAAGCTAAATTCATCCTCTAGCTATCTTATCGCCAATATAGTAGTAAAGTATTTCGCTTTTAGGGTTAAAGTTAATATCCTAGCCTAGTATGTCTACAAATATATTAAAGCTTAGATTATTAACGGGTATATATAGGGCGTTATTTTTACTGGTCACTAGCTTTTGGGTTAAAATAATTATTAGCTCTTTATTAGCTGCCCGCCGGATTAGTATTATTATTATTCTATATAACCTTGGTGTTCCCTCCTACCTTATTGCCTTTAGTATACCGGCTAGTAGATAATACATAATAGCGGAGTATAGGAGTACTGGGTTGCCTATTATAATTTGCCTAATAGGAGCCGTTTTATTTGTTTAACGTATTATATTATAGCTGCAGCGCTGGGCAAGCTGTTTAATATATTTAGTATATAGATTCTTGGGTAAACCTAGAAATACAAATGGAAATTCGTTGGAGATTTCGTTTAATATTTGCTGTATTTATACCTTGCTTATAAGGGAGTGTAGTGGCTGTCTAAGAAGCCCGCGCGTCAACATTTTTATTTCAATATTATAGTAGATCGTATTATATTATTCGTTTATAAGTCCTAGATCTCGCTTAGAAGTGTCTTTAATATTATGGCTTAGGTCTATTATTAGTGCTATAATTCTAGAAGCGTTGGGGGGGGGGGGGGTGGGGGGTGCGGTAG
>Ga0307507_10000906_pt1 | contig 65901 bp, 48 predicted proteins | sample 7_EM_MG_FD_207223 | JGI IMG/M metagenome (GOLD analysis project Ga0307507, IMG submission 207223) | Populus trichocarpa ectomycorrhiza microbial communities from riparian zone in the Pacific Northwest, United States - 7_EM | ecosystem: Host-associated > Plants > Roots > Unclassified | place... | reverse complement strand
GGGCTGTTGGATGTTGATTTGTATGCTGAGCACACTAGGTAGTGGTTTGCTGCTGAGTTGCGTAGCTACGCTGGGGTACTGCGTAAAGCAGTTGGGTAGTTGGATATTGGGTGCTGTAAAAGCTGGTGTGCTGTGTACGGCTAGAGCGCTGCCGTAGTACTGCTGGGGTAGCTGCTGAGGTAGCTGCTGATGGGGTACTGCCCAAGGGCGGTTGGGTGTTTGGTGCTGTTATGCTGGGGTACGGCACTTAGTGAAGAGGTCGTACTGGGGGTTGATGCTGTTGAGCTGGGGGTATGGCGCTCGGTGAAGAGGTCGTACTGGGTGTTGGTTTGCGTGCTGTAGAATATCTTGTGCGTTGCTAATATCCATAGATATTAGCGCATTCATATATTCGAAGCTGGCTGGATAGTTGGATGCTGCCGGAGCTGCTGGTATGGTTTTGCTGCTAGGTACTGGATTGCTGCTTGCGATCGAACGAAGCTGCTGGGGCGGCAGTGAACCTTGTTGCTCTATAGCCAACCGGTGAGGTTGACCATTGATCAATGTCGGTAACACCTAAGTGCACTTGATTGGCCTATTAACTGATGGTTTGATTCTTGTCTAATAGGTGTAGAAAGTAGAGGATCGTAAGGATCGCGGTGCTTAAGTAGGGGGCTGATTAGTCACCATAAGGATGACTAATCAAAGACACGACGACGACACGTCGATGACACGTAACCACGTAACTTCTGTCCATATATTCCGACAATACTAAAGGATGTTATAATGCAGCGATAATAAGGTACTTTCTAATAGACAAACTATACACACTAAACCAGTTATACGGAAAGTGGTATAGGCAACGACATAATAACAAATAGGAAGACTTTTATATATAGCTAGATAAAAAAAGTTGTCTAAAACTAACCTATTACGGAAAAACGCATAAGTTATATTAAAGGGGTATTAATTATAATATTAAGGAACCTAGAAGAAGGATCTAGGGACTAGAGAAGCAAATAATAAATCTTAGTACCTATAACAGAGATACTAGTGGTTAGGTCAACTAGGTATAGGTTTAAACTTAAGGATAAAGATAAATTAAGAGTTAACCTAAGTCACCTAGGGTATTATATACTATTGTGGATAGCTTGTGTGGATAATACCTGCAACATATATAGAGCACTAAAAGATAAAAACCGGAAGTACCTAACTAGGATATATTAGGCACCCAAGGAAAGGCGGTTTAAAAATACTAAGTATATACATAGATGGCACCTAGTAGAAGTATAAGGTTAAGAAGACTTAATATTTTAACCAGGAAGATTCCTTACGGAAGAATACCTAGATAGATAATAGTAGTGGGAGTACCTAGAAAACACTTGTCTATAGTATATAGAGGAAAAGAAATAAATAAAGTATTAGCCTAAGTTAGACTAAGTATAAGTAGGATCTAGCAGCCAATAGTTAGGAAAAGGGGAGGCGTATAGAACTAGAGGGAACTAGTATTAAAGCCTTAAACCCTTAAAGAAATTTAAGAATAATACCTAAATTTAAGAGTTAAATGGCAAGATTAGTAGTTTAAAGCATTAGTAGATAGTAGAGCAACTAGGAACCATATATTACCAAAAGTAGTAAAAAGGATAGGGTTACTATATAGACAAAAAGAACACCTATATCCACTTACAACAATTTCAGAAGATTAGATAGCCTATAGAGAAGGCATTATTAATTTTAAAATAGGACCTATTTAGTTAACTATTAAAGGGAGACTAGCTAGAATATCTTTTAATATCCTACTATTAGGACAGGATAAGGCGATATTAGGAATGCCTTAGTTACAGGAGTACAATCTAAAGATTAATTAGGTTACAGGTTAGGTTAATATTAAAAATACTTAACAGCGTAAAGTGCGACAGTAAACCAAGTTAATATAGTACTAAGTTAGAGCAATATATAAAGAGACTAAGCGAGGCTTAAGTTATATACCAAAGAGATACCACAAGTATGGTAAGAAGTTATAGTCACTAGAAAGTAAAAAGCTATTAGAACATATAGCATAGGACTATAAGATAGAATTAGAAGAAGAAATAAGTCTAAGGTTCTTTTTAATCTATAAACTTACTAAAACAGAGTTAGTAGCGCTTAAGGAGTTTATCCAGGAAAACTTATATAAGGGATACATCAAACCATTATAGTTATTAGTAGGATATCCAGTACTATTCATCCCAAAGAAAAACGGAAAACTTAGGATGTGTATAGACTATAGATAGTTAAATAGCATTACTAGGAAGAATAGGTATCCTTTACCCTTAATTAGCGAAATCCAAGATAGGATAGGTAACGTAAAGATCTTTATAAAGATAGATCTAAGATAGGCGTACTACCAGATTAGGATTAAGGAAGGCAACGAATAAAAGGCAGCTTTTAGGTTAAAGGAAGGACTATATAAACCATTAGTTATGCAATTTGGGCTTATAAACGTACTAGCAACGTTCTAGAAGCGAATTAATAGTGTGTTAGGAGAACACCTTAATGAGTTTATTATAGCATATCTTAATAACATTATTGTTTACTTAGAGAATGAGGAAGAACATAGAGAACACATTAAATAGGTCTTAAAGAGACTATAAGAAGAACAGATGCTAGTAGCAATTAAAAAATATAAGTTCTTTATAAGAAAAACTAATTTTATAGGATTTATTATTAAACTAGGAAAAATTAGTATGGACCTAAGAAAAGTCAAAGCTATAGTAAGCTGGCAAGAACTAGAGAACGTTATATAGTTAAAATCGTTCTTAGGGTTTTGCAACTACTATAGGAGGTTTATAGCATAGTGGTTAAAGAGTATTAAGCCGTTTATAAGGCTAACAAAGAAAGAGGAACTATAGGTTTAGGGTAGTAAACAAAAGGAGCTATTTTAGGAACTTAAAGAGTTATTTACCTAAGAGCTAGTCCTTAAGATCTATTAACCAAAGTTAGAAACGGTTATTAAGATAAACGCATTAGACTTTGCACTAGGAGTATACTTACTATAGAAGCACCAGGACATATAGCATCCAGTAGCGTACTATAGTCGGAAAATAACACTACTAGAGTTAAACTACAACATCTATAATAAGGAGTTGTTAGGTATAGTGGCAGTATTTAAGGAATAAAGAGCATTTTTACAAGGTATAAAGAAACCATTTATAGTTAAAACAGACTATAAGAACCTTATAGGATTTCTAACGACAAAGAAACTCAACTAAAGACAGGTTAGATGGGCGGGAATACTTATAAAATACCATTTTAAAATTCAGTCTACTAAAGGTATAGATAACACACAAGTAGATACTCTAAGTAGAAAAGCTAAACTACAAAATAATAAAAAGCTATTAGGAGCTTTATTACAAAAAGATTAAGATAGATTAATTAGGTATAATTACCTAAAAATTATAGCAACTAAAGAAAGTTAGGTTTATAAATTACTAGAGAGTAATTGGATATAGAAGATCTAAAAAGCATAGGTAGAGGATCCAGACTTAGAGCAATACAAAAATAGAGAAGTAATATATATGCCTAAGTCTATCACAGAAGAATTTATTAAGGAATTCCATAAGAAAATAACACAAGAACATAACAGAGCTACAGGCTTAGTATTAAGACTTTAAAAAGAGTACATTATTTAAGAAATCTGGGGACTAGTAAGATAAGTTATAAAGAAATATCTAAATTACTAGAGGAACAAACCAATAAGGCATAAGCTATATAGAGGGCTATAACCTATTAAAGTACCAGGAAGACTATAGGAGGTTATATTATAAGACTTTATTATTAAGTTACTAAAGTTAAAAGATCCTATTACAGGATAAGATTATAACGCGATTTTAGTAATAGTAGATAAGCTTACAAAGTGGGGATACTTTATAGCATGCACAGAGGAGATATTAGTAGAAGATATCACTAGAATCTATATAAAGGAAGTATTTACAAGACATAGAGCACCAAATAAGATTATATCGGATAGAGATCTAAGATTTATAGCAGCATTTTAGGAAGTATTTCTGGTAGAATAAGGGGTTCGCGCAGCAACCTCTATAGTATATTATCTGCAGACGGACGGATAAATGGAAAGACTAAACTAGACACTAGAACAGTATTTAAGACATTATATTAATTATATATAGAATAATTAGGTATTGTTATTACCAGTTACATAGTTTATATACAATACAACACTATAGGAAGGAATAGGAACATTACTATTTAAGGCGAATTATAGGTATAAGCCAAGAACGTTGTTATCGCTACGTTAAGTAAAGAAAATAAGTAGCACAGCTAAATAAAGAATAGAGACGTTAATAAATCTTTATATAAACCTTAAAGAAACAGCTAAACTAGTATAAGAGTAAATAAAAAAGTACTATAATGCTAAGAGATCTGAGGGACCAGATCTTAAGGAGGGAGATAAAGTGTAGCTACTATACAAAAATTTTAAGAGTCAACGACTAAGCAAGAAGTTGGACTATATTAGATTAGGACCTTTTAAAATTGCGTAAAGAATTTTATTGGTTATATATAAGTTAAACCTACTAGCTAAAATAAAGATCTACCCTATATAATATATTGCAATACTAGAACCAGCACATGGAGATATTAAGCTACTAGTTTACAAGGTAGATATATATAGAGGATAAGAGGAAGACGAATAGTAAGTTTTAAAGATTATTAGTTACAAGGACGTAGATAACAAAATATAGTATAAAGTAAAGTAAATAGGCTATAATAAGACTACCTAAAAACCACTAAGCAACCTAAAAAACGCTATAGGAAAGGTATAGGAGTATCGGAAGAAAGTAGGTCAGGCAATATTAATAAGGAAGAATTACTAAAAAATAAGTCACCTAAGGGGGACCTAAGAGAAGTAATTGCTAAGCTACTTAAAGTTGTTTCCCTTATGGGAAGAAAGCTAGTCCTTTTATTACTTAGCTTATTAAGACCTTGTTAAACTAGTGTTTACTTCTTAGAATAAACCTTTTTATAACCCTTTTTAAGATGGGTTAACCGAGCGAACGCAACCTGCTAAGACTTAAAGAAGTAACGTTAAGCCTCTAGGGCCCGAGCGGTCTCTTTAGCAGAACGATAAAGTTTGGCATGTATGGCGGCCAACTTAGACTCTAGCTTTATAGCGGTAGATTAAATATAAGACCCTATAATAAGTTACTTAGGGAACTTAAAGACTATTAAGAGTTATAAGACGCGTATATTTAGCGTTAGAAATAGAGCAAACGTCATAAGACAATTAAATGTTTACTTTAGTACACTCTAAATAAGATAAGGGTTGTTAGAATAAGGGACTTATTATAGCAATACACACCAACCCTACCTTTGCATAATAAGAATATGGAGATAACATTATCTCACTAAGCAATAGTATAACAGCTACAGTGTAAGCACAGCGTTGCGCTTATAAGAAAGAAGACGCTTTAGGTATAATAAGTAAGGATATTAACTAGACTAATTAAACGGATATTATACCTCTAGTAGATAACTTAGAGATATTAGGAATCTTTAAGAACGAAGATAAAAAGGAGGGAGATAGTGTTACAGACGCTTTAAGTATAATATTATAACTACTTAGGGAAGAGTTGGAGGAAGCTAGTTGGTTAATATAGGCATAGTCTAGGATAGAACTAGTGGAACTATATAACGAGGAATGGTAAGCAAGTTATATAATATTATACGCAGTATACGCAGTATACGCAGAGTACGTCTGCGTATAATATATATAACACGTACCTTACGTATAAGGGAGGATTTCTTAGGAGTATAGTTGTGTATTTAAAGGACCTTAGTCCCTACCGTAGATAGTTCTCTCCTTGTAGTAAATCTTAGAATACAATTGGAGTTAATCTATTAGGCAACTACTCTACCAGTTATTATTATGTTGTTGATTTGTTCTTACCTATATACCTAGCCTAATAATAGGACCCACCGTAGTTCCTGCTACAAGGTTCCGTTACATTAAGGAAAGAGTATAGCTTACTCCTCTTATTAGAATAGGCGGGAGGATTAGGGAGACATTTAGATAACTTTTTTTTAAGGGCATTAACTAGTAAATTTGGGGTTAAGAAGTTAGTTTTAGATACGTTCTTCTTATCTAGTATTTATAGGTTAATAGTAGTAGGGACAGGTAGGGGCGACAGTATAGTAGGCGGTAGATTATAACAAATCTCTTTAACTTCCTTTCTTAGGGATTAGATTGTCTTATAATATTAAGTTTCTTATTAAGTAAGAGCATCTATAAAAGCCTCTTAGAGACTTCTTATTTATTTAGTAAATAGGGTGTATAGGTTGTTTATAGATAAGGGGGTTTCTAGATTATTCTGCATATTAGTTAGGATAGGATGGAGTATATAGTTTAACACAATATAGTATTACGGAGCAAGTACAAGTAACGATAATATATAGCAAAGTAGATATTATTAAGCTACGTACATAAACTGTATAATAAAGTCAAGACGTTGCGTAAGGAGAAAAGGTAAGGAAATGGGAAGAAAGGGTATATATCGTTAGTTTAGTTGCTTAGTCGACACGTGCACAGAGTAGAATAGGATTTGAGGGGTAGTCCTGGCAGAACTTGGCAGAATTTAGTAGGCTTTGGCGGAATATGGTAGAATTCAGTGGATTCTGGCGGAATATGGCGGAATTCGGTGGATTCTAGCGGAATATAACAGATTGCCGTCTCGCGGTCGGTCTCTTCTTACTGCGTCGGTGGAAACAGGTGGACGTGTGTAAGGTGTCACGGAGGTGTCCCGTGACACCTACCTACTTATATTAAATATCTATATACTAAAAAAAAAAAGATATCGGATTTTTATTGGATATTTTATTGGATTTTCCGATATCGTAATCGTTTTAAAACGCGTAATTTTTGGCCATACTGCATCTAACACGCGTTTGGCGGCGCGACGACTAATACAATCGACTTCATTAGGCTACGTCATGGACGGTATGGCGTTTCAGTGTTTAGTTGCTAAGGTCGCTTGCCCGGCGAGTGCGATCTCTGGCTATGCCACGTGATCTAGGCCCCTTTTCTTAGCATCCTTGGCACTAGCCATCACTTCAGCTAATTCCGCACCAATGCCCTTTGCAAATGTACCTCATTTTCACAGCTTAGCGCATTAGTCTGAATTAGTGGGTTTATCGACATCCAGATAGAGGACAGCGGTTCAATAGATACCAACGATAGTCTATGTGTTGATCCAAATGTTTTTCCCTGGTGTTTCGTTTGATGTTTCCAACGTCAACTGAGAAAGTACGCCAAGCTCCCCTACGCGACCAGTCGAAATATTAGTTTGACGCCTCCAATCTTATAAATTCCTAAAGCGTCATGTGCCTGAATATTTGACAGTACGCCACAAGCAATGATGTACAAGGGCTTTCTCAGTCATCAGCCCACCAGCTTCCAGACTCCTTTTGATCAAATGCAGAAATACAGGCGACTCCCCCCCAAAATCTCTTCAGGAATCTGGATACGTTCTGACCTGCCCACCCTGTCCGGATCTCTCGTCACTCGCTCAATAGTCATTCTCTAAGTCTAACCCTGGGCAAAGCTCCGCATCACGCTTTTTCTTTACCTCGGTGCCTTTCCGGTCATTCTTTAAATATAATTCTACTAATTTATTGTTCGATTCATTCTTTCTCCTGGATGTTCATCTGAGCAACATTCTTAAACCGGGCCCATATTTTAGCAAGTGCCCACACATTCGTTTGGATCATCTCAAATGTTGTCAAAACTTTCCCTATCAGTCGTGCTTACAGCAACGGCTGCGCTGGCATCCGCTGTGCCCACGTAAGCCCTTCCGGCGCTGATTTTGCGCCTCTAGTAACATTATATCGCAGAAATCTCGGACTGAGAAAAGTTGCTTTCAGCTGGGGGTCCACAAAGCTCAGAGGCGTTAATATTGGAGGATGGCTTGTAACCGAACCGTAAAGTCCGCGACCAACGTTGTAAGAACACGGTATTAAAGTTTCCCAGATTCATTACTCCATCCATCTATAACGCTCACTCCGTTACTGATGAAGTCCACGACGAATGGACACTTTGCGCCAAGCTCGGAAAGCAAGGCTGCTATAATGTCCTCAAACCACATTGGGACAGCTGGGTCAAGCTCGCAGATTTCCAGAAAATAAAAAATGCGGGGTTCAATGTAGTTAGAATACCGATTGGATACTGGGCCTATGCCGACTTTGGAGGACCGTACACATCAGGCCAGGCACCGTATCTGGATAACGCTATCGGATGGGCAAGAACCACTGGATTGAAAGTAATTATCGACTTACACGGCGCGCCACGCTCTCAGAACGGCTTCGATCATTCCGGTCATCGATTGGATAACCCGGGATGGGGTACCTACAGCAGTGTTCCCCAGACTCATCAAGTTCTTGCAACAATCGAGAACAAGTATGCCAAAGCCGCATACCAGGACGTTGTGATTGGTATTGAGCTTCTTAACGAGCCGTTCCTATCAAAACTTGACCCCAACATGGTGCATACTTTCTACCGCGATGGTTACAATAATCTGCGCAAGATCAGTGATACCCCAGTCATCCTGCACGACGGTTTCTGGGCTCCGTCCTACTGGAATGGTTTCTTGACGCCTTCGGATAACAATGCTCAGAATGTTATCATCGATCATCACGAGTACCAAATCTTTGATAATAGCTTGGTTGCCATGTCGCCTGCCCAGCACCGCCAGCAAGTTTGCAGTGCCGTAAGCTCGTACTCGACTTCAGACAAATGGACATTTGTGGGCGAGTGGTCAGGAGCTATGACTGATTGCGCCCCGAACCTCAACGGTAAGATATCTCGTGTCGATGACATCCTCGAACTTCTTCTGATAACATTTGCTGGCAGGCTACAAAGCTGGCAACCGCTATGAGGGAAGCTTTCCCGGCAGCTCGCGTGTAGGCTCTTGCTCTGGCAAGACCGGCCGCGTCTCCGCTTGGTCGCAAACCATGAAAGACGATACACGCAAGTACATCGAGACGCAGCTGGACGCTTTTGAGACAAAGACTCAGGGCTGGATGTTCTGGAATTTCAAGACAGAGGGAGGAGCGGGCGAGTGGGATTTGTTCCAACTGCTTGATAACGGCGTCTTCCCGCAACCCATTACGAGCCGAAAGTTCGGGAAATTTTGCACGAATTTCTAGGTAGACTTTGGAACAAGTAAGCGGATAATTCAGTATAATAAGCTGATGAAGCAGGGTTCTAGTACAAAATACTTCAAGGCTACAAGCGGACGTTTTCTAGCTCGTTGGGTGCTGCTTTGCAGGGCAGGGTCTCTAATGGGAATGCTGATGAGTACGCGAGTGAGGAAAGAAAACCCCTTTTGGCCGTATTTGGACAAAACGTAGTTGTTCCATGTCATACTTGATATAAATGAAGATTATTTGCTATCAGTCTCTGAAGAAAGGTCAGGTTTTATGAACAATAGTATAAAAGGGTCGTGTATTTGGATAATAAAGTGTCGTATCTAGTTTCGTCGTCGAATTTTAACTAAAATGCAAACTCTAAAAGCGCCTCAAGGGCTCTAACTAAAAGTCTAAGGTCCGGGTATCACTAAGCCAACGGCACATTGCGCCTTAGACGGCTCATTGGCCCACTGCACCTCCAAAGCCAATTCAATCCTAATACCACCACTTCAAAGTCTCTTAGAACTTCTCCGTCTTGGCAACCCTGTTTCCACCCCGACTGCGACACCTTTTTTGGGTGTCCCCGTTACCAACCTGTTTTCCTTGCCATCTACTGGTACTGCTGGAGTAGTGCTCACTGGGATCTTGACCTTCCGTGCTGTTGCTAACCTACTCTTCCTCTCCTTAACCTCCTTCCCCACCTGCGCAGGAACCTCCTGCTCCTGCTTCAATGGCTGAGTCTCGAGTAAGTTGGCCGCCTCGCTCGCGACCGGCAACTTCCTTGCTCGTCTAGGTTTTGCGAGCTGCGACACTTCTGTGACTGCCTTCTCCTTTTCCTCTAGAACTTCTGCAGGGAGCAAAGACGCAGGCGCCAGAAGTCCCTTCCCAGGCGTGCCATTTGCGGCACCAAGTCCACGTAGGCGCCGGATGCGGGGCGTAGAAGCAGCCTTATCCTTTGACTTCGACTTCGATTTTGGAATAGCGTTGCCGGTACCCAAGCTCGCTGGTTCATCAGGACTTGGATCCAGCGTCTCTACATCTGCCTTGCCTTGCGCCATTGCTTCGGTTAACTCTGTCAGTTCCTCCACGCTCAAACTTGTACTATCGGTTCTATGCTGGGAGTAGACCAGCATCTCACCCCACCTGACAGCCTTTCGTTCACCGGCCGCGGCGCCATCTCTCGCTGCCTCAACTACCTTATCGACTATCGGGCCTGCCGCAACGGCTTGTTCAGCCGCTAGCTTCAACAGCCTGACGCTAGCAGCAACAGCACCGCTTTTGTTCTTGCGCGTATTGGCGCGTGTAAGAATGCCCAGTTCCTGCGCCTCCGTCCGTCGTAGGACCACTGGCTCACCGCCATCAGCACGACGGACGGGAATGCGGTTGGGAGTTTGTGGCTGGGGATTATGAGAAGGAGGAGGGTGCGGGGTACGCGAGCTACGAGAGCGTGTCGAACGTCTTGACGACGTCGCAGGAGCTTTCGCCACTTCGGCGTCTGTAGGCTCATGATCATCCGAGGTGGTGTTAGTAGATTGATGAAGTGTAAGGGATTCAGAGAGATCGAGAGTAGCAGTTGTGTCATAGGACACGTGGGGCGATGGAGAATTTGGATCTTTATCTTCGAGGATTTTGTGAGGAGATGCTAGGGCGTGGCGGACTGCGTCGGAGTCACGGCGGTGTGACAGCGAGGTCCGACGAGCAATTGTTGTGACTTTATTGGCTTTGCTGGCTTTGCTTGCTGCGGCGCGGGTGAGGAAATCTTTGAGAATGGCGGTGTCATCGTCGAGATGAGTTGTGATGTCTTCTTGAACGGCCTCAAGTGGTGGTGGTGGTGGTGAGGGGGAGCGCAGCTTACGAGTGGTGTTTTCTATGCTGGAGATGGGGGCTACTTCTACCTGTGTTGAACCTCCGAGTGTTAGGCCATCCGCTATGCTTTCAGGTAATGTATCGTCTTGAGGGTTACTCGGAAGCTTCTCGCTTCCTAGCCTGGGGCTGAGAGGCATAGCAGAAGATTCAAGCTCCTGCTCAGACGCCTGTATAATGGCTGACTCGTTCATCTCAGCCTTGGCAAGTGATTCTTTTGTAGTGGGCGTTTCTGATCCCCGGAAGACCTGTTTCGACTGTTCCTCGTTTTCAATTCCCTGGTCCTCAATCTCCTCCATATTGTCAACAGAGGCCGCTGGCTGCTCGGATGAAGCTGTCATATCAACATCCTCGCCCGCGTCCGGGGTATACATCAATTCATCAACATCATTTCCTTCAGTTGAAGAATCGGATTTCCGCGCAAACGCTGTTTGAAATGTCTCAGCGCTCTGAAGAAGACCAATGTCTTGAGCCATTTCCTTCATCTCTAACACATCTGTGTCGATATTATCATCTATCTTAGACTCTAATCCGAAGTTAAGACTTGATGAATCGAGCATTTCCACGTTTTCCTCCTCGGTATTATAGGTGAATTCTTCAGAGGGTTCCCTTACTGCCTTCTCGAGTTCTTTGCTACCGTCCATTGGAGTATTTGACACAGATTGTTCGGTCTTCGTCTCTGATTGGTTAAGAGTATGCTCTTTCGAGATTGAACCCGTCTCTATCGTGTCATGCACCATAAGAAAACCGGCACTTTCCGTACAAGATAGTTGAATTGGTGGATATTGAAAATTGGCATTAGTCTCTTGTTCTGTTACTTTCCCTTCTTGACCTGCGGAAGACCCAGGTGTATCTTCGGATTTAGGTTCATCTTTCATGGGGGAATCTTCAAGGATATGAGATGTAGACTCAGCTAACACAGAGTTTGAGCCGCTGGTAATTATCGAACCAGAGAAAGGTGCTTCCTCTTGGGGGCTTTCCGAACGCTCGTCAAAATCTTGATTGCTTGAGCAAGATTCAATACCACCTTTGTGCAAGTCGGCGATAGTCGGCATTTGAGCCTCGATAACCTCCGTGGGAAACTCGTGAGAAGCATCATCATCGCCAGCATCTGATATAAGCTCGGACATTAACGCCAAGGGGTCCTCCGCGCCGCCGGTTTCATATTGGTGGTCAAGTTCTGTGGCTGGTTCCACATCCTCATGGTCGTCATTCGTGTGGGATGGCTTTTTCCCTGTAAGGCCTATGATTAGCACCTATATAATCTGCGCCTGATATCTTGTTGCATACTTGGTAGAACACTTTTCCTCCACTCCCAGCGCGTCGCAGTAAACGCGGGTTTCTTGGCCTCCCAAATAGGAGCGCTCGCTCCCGACTCTCCTCGCTTCAGGCGCAACTTCTTCACGGCCCTCGCAGGCGATTTTGACCCTTCCTGTTCCTCTTCACTCGAACTTGGCTTAGATTGCTGACCTATTGGCTGCGACCTGAGCTCGTATCTGCGCCAAACTTTCTTGTATTTACCGTCGCGTGCAAACGGTAGTTTAGGCATTCTTTCCCAAGCGCGGGGTATCTTAGGAAGGGGTAGGGACGTTGGGTTGAGGAAAATGACATCGGTCTCGTGCCATGTTGAATCGAAAGCCGGCGCAGCTTTTTGGGGTGGGGGTGTCATTGCGTTGGGGTTTTCGAGATGTTTCGCCGGGGGAGTAATGATACCAGGGATCCCAAAGCCCCAGTTATAGGTGTGGATTACCAGGGTGGAATAATAGTCGTCGTAGTTTTACTAGGTGATGGTGTTTTTGCCTGGTGACGAGCAAAACAACAACACCACCGCCACGCCAAGCACCGCGGGACGGAACCTGCCGCCCGACATTTCGCAGAAATCTCGAGCAGAGATACCTCCATCAGAACCTTAGCCATTCTTCTAGCAAAACATTGCAATTGAGCGCGCTTGCTGTGTACAGCTTCTCCTCGGCCTGACTACTCCATCGCCATTTAATTCGCCACAATGGTACCTAAACCCAGCACCTCCTCGACCGTCAAATCCGCCGCCTCTCGCCCTTTACCCCCCCTTCCAAAATTGCGAGTTCGGAGACCGAACAAGCCAGAGACAAATCCATGTCTTGGTATAATGACTTCAGTTTTGGGTACGTGAGAAGCAATATTCTCTTGGTCTGTGATGTTGTAAAGGACGAACACAGTTTTTCGGAGGTTTAGGTCTGGTTGCACTTTATGATTATGGATGAGGAAAGGATGCGCTGGAAGCTGTTCAGTTACTGAGAAGAGATTGCCGTATATATAAATTGAATTTTATGGCCGTATGCTAATATGTCCAATTTGCAGGTTGCTGGGCTTCATCCGGATACAGCGTTCAAGGTTGCGCACAGCTTGAGCAGAAGCTGAGGGCGTGTATGGATGCACCGGTAAGTATTCTCCATTTTCAGAGCGCCTAAGGTATTGCCATGGTGCATGCTTAGTTTCACCCGTCTTGTTGTGGACACAACGGACAGTATCTGGTTGGAAAACGTATGTTCATACCCATTTTACTAACAGATACTTTCGACAGCGACCTACAACCCAGAAGAAGAACACGATCAACTACCATCTGTCACGCATGTACCCGAAGATCATTGGACCGCACAAGCGGAATTAAAAACTCGCCTCGGGAAAAGATATTTGGATGCGGAGGCTTGTAGTATATCTGTAAACATGTATTATGGGATTAAAGCGAATTGATTGATGAAGCGTAAAAGCAATGGCATTGCAGGAGTTTAAAGATGTTGCCGACAGGCAGCAGAAGGCGTTAGGTTGATTAATATATTATTATATATATGCCCTCCTAGGAGAGCTCTTAAATTTACTCGTTGCTCCTAAGATGCTGGACTAGTGATTAACTGGTATATATATTATCGTAAGCTGCCGTCAAAGTATTACATATTTCTGCAGTCTTTCCGCGGTCTAAGAGCTTTAATCAGCGGGATGGGGGTCTTCTAAAGCGAAAGAAAATAGCCTGGCCGCCTGACCTTTCAAATTCGAGTCTCGTCCAGTAGCGAATACTTGCATCTAGTGGTAATAGCAAGGGGGAAAAGATCGAGGCTAGGCGCTACGATTCCAAATTCGGACTCCAACATCACCTGTATTTCTCGCAAAATTAACCTGCGAGGTATTGGGCAAGATGTTTTCTTGTCCATAGAAACATGAATAAATAGAAGAGCTGGGCCTGGACACCGATGTCGGGTTAAGAGTAAAGGAACGATAAGTCACAGCATGCGCTCTTGTTTATTGAGGCTCTGCATTGAGGGCGCCGCCAATACTTATCCTGCTCCGCATCGAATGGCGCACGCGTTCGCTTGGGCCGGTCAATGTCGGCAAAGAAGATGTCTGGGATGGGCTCGCTATCATTCGTCCACCACGTCTGTTGTTGCACCCGGGACCGCGGCGGTTCAGTATGGCAACAGTAGAGCTGAGTGCTCGTTGGGACCAGTCAAATGGTCTGGACTCTCATCCCTCGTCAACACAAGTGGCCGAAGGATATCTTTATACAATTCGAAGGAACCCCCAGATGGACAGCACTGCCTCAGACGCTATGACATTTGACTCTACGTGTTGGGGGGGATACTTTCATTTCCCTGGCAGTCTTGAAAGTCCTTGGGACAGTATTTAACATCTTGTAGACATCACCATGGTCGACGGTGTCAGCACTCTTAAGACGTTGTTCCACCCTGATGGCGCGAAGGATCGCCACCAGCGTCTCATGGGCACTGGAACCCACCCGCCCGTTATCATGACGGGCGGAGACTTACGAAAATGACTCGAGTGGGTTGGTCGTCGTCCGCGCTTTCCTCTTTCGAGCTCATTGGTGTCCTGGCTATTTTTGTCCGCCCCCCCCCTGGGATGTCGCTTGTGACCCCCAATTTTGCTTGTTTTCTCACCCGGAACCGGCAAACCGCAGTGCTCAGCCGCACCTTGGCCTTCAATTTACCTCACCCACGCTTTCGCCTTTAGTTGCTGCAAGGCTGAGAAACAACTCTCTCCATTGGCCGTTTCTATGCCGTGGCGGCGCCCCAATACATGTCTAGCCCCAAGAAGTTGGTCTGCCCAGGCTTCACGAACATTGGCACCATTGAACACGAGTAGCGAGGAGATCGTCTGGCCTGCGACCTGGATGGGCTGCAGAGACTCAGCCCTCGCCCTTTACGTTACTTTAGGTCCTCAATTCATTTATGAGAGCTACCCCAATTCTTGGCTTCACATTTCCCTCCTTCCCAAGGCAGTGCTCCCAATACTTCTTCTCCTGGGCCCACAGCTCTTCTTTTCCTTTTACTTCACAACCTATATTGGAGTCGATCCGTACCTGTTCCATCCTTTTGCGACTTTCTTACTCTTACCTAGTCTTTCATTCATTGACTTCATACTTAATAATGTTTCGTTCTTCTCTCTGTGCCTTCCTGGCACCAGCCGTTGTGTCGGCCATGGCCTTCCCTTGGGCTGGTCCAGAGCCAACTCTGGTGACCCCTGCTGTGGATAACTGGAGTCCAGCTCCTACGGAAGCTCCTGAGGTCAACCTTATGGAGATGTTCAAGCGTGCTGCTGGCGACAACACTTGCGGTTATATCAGCGGCATTTCCAGTAAGAATCCCTTAATGACCATCTACCGAGGATTTACTAACACCATTCGTTGAATAGCTTCTTCATTAACCTGCAGGGACAACGCATATGTCTGCGCAACCAACACCTACTATGGCGTACACGGCTGCTGCGATCCCAACAATTTGGACGCGTGTACCATTCCCACAACGTGTATCCCAAGCAGCTTGATGGCTGCCAGCTGCACAGACAACTCTTGCTCTACCGACGACTATGTCGCGAAATGGTAAGAATACAATTGAAAGCCGAAATGGACCAAAAAAGCCTAACTGTCCATCAGCACCGACCTTACAGCACCATATTGCTACCAATGGCGCTATGTCTACGCGACCACTGTCATGACCGAATTCGGTTGTGCTGCCTCTGCCTTTACCATCTCTGTTGAGCGTACATTCGACGGCGAAAACAGTGCTGCCGCTACAAGTTCTCAAGCCGTAATTCCAATATCCACCGCCTACGTAACTCTCACTCCTTCTGCCACGGCTACATCAAGCGGTGGTTCCAGCAGCAGCGGTGGCTCTGCCGCTAGCCAGTCTCAGAGCGGAACCTCAAGCCCAACAGTTGCGGCTGCTAGCAAATCCAAGACGAACATAGGCGCAGTTGTTGGCGGTGTCGTCGGTGGTCTAGTTGTCATCGGTGCCATCATCTTCGGCGCCATTTTCATGATCCTCCGCAACCGCAAGAATAAAACCAACCAGGTCAATACTGGTGCAGCCCAACCACCACCCATGGGCCCAGCTCCTGGCGTCCAAGAGTACAAGCCGCAGCCACCACAGCAATTCCCCTCTCAACAGCCATATGTCCAGCAACCGCAGGCTGCCGCAGGCTTCTATCAGCCCCAGCAAAGTCAGGACGTCAAGCCCGGTTATAGCATGCAATATAAGCCTAACCAGGAAATTGGCGGAATGCCGCAACCTTATAGTCCACCGATAAGCCCCGCACCGCAATACAGCGCACCGATGCACCAGGGACCGCCCGCCGGTGTTGCGGAGGCCGGTGGCATTCCCATCCAAAGCCCACTAGTGCAGCAGCAGCAGCAGCAGCAGCAGCATCCTCGCCCTCAGCAAAACGTTTACGAGGCGCCGTAAACTGGCGACTACATATTCTCGCATATCTATAACGTTGATTTTTTTTATATATAAAAAAAAGGTGGGGTTCAAACAGGTTTCGATGTGAATAATGTTTACATTTGCACGCGGCCGCTCGTTTCATACCGCAGTTATCGCATTTCAGATTGCGCTATTCCTACAAGAGATTTCAGGAGCTCCTAGTCGGGGTGCTGTTGAGAGGATTTATTGAGGGGATGAAGGGAAAGGCTTTGTAGATGTTTCCGATCGTCTTGTAGATATTTGATAATGGAAATTTAATCCTGTATAATCCCAGCATCAAATCCGCTCCATTAAGTTCATGCTTAAGCCCGTCAACTTGTAGCTAAATATATAGGCTGCTGCATGCTTGTGTTTCTCGCAGCGCGCTGCAAGTAACACAACCTCCAACGGGCACTTAACGCAGGGGCTCGAGAAGACTAGGAAAAACTCCGAGATCCAAAGAAACCCGGCAATAATTACTCGGCGCACCTAGCAACACGAAGACTCGCCCTCCATCCATCGCCCCCATCACGTCCATCACATCTCATCACATCGTATCGCAACATCATCCGACCTCGGAAAAAGCAACCGGCAAGGTCTCAGTCCAGCCCTCCAATTGCGCAGCAGGCCTTGCCAGACGCTCGGCTCAGAGCGAGGGCAGGCGCAATCGGTGATCAGGGGGCGGGTGTCATCTGCGGGCGCTTTTTGGTCCGGGCGTGCAGATGTTGTGTAACGCTCAGTCAATCGCTCGTTCCCGGCCAAAATTGCAAAGTGGGCCTTAACCGGTAATGGGGTTTTGACCGTTCCCTGGGTTACGACCGCGCTAGCAGACCGCTTTCTTTTTATGGCTAGCTTATTATCGAAAAAGTATACTGCCGCTCCAGGCGTCAAGCAACCTTTGAAAGACCGCCAGAGCGGTCAAAACCCCGTTACCTACGTTGTGTAGATTCAAAAAATGATCGCAAGAGTCTCCTCTACAATCAGTAAAAATCTTTGGGTGTCGTGCATCTGCTCGTTGCGGCGTTGTAGCCAGGCGTATTCTCGTTAACGCGATTCTTGAATTCAGCGAAACTGATCTTGGCTTTGGAGTGGGCTAATTTTGACTAGACATTTGAAGAGAGTGTTAGGTTGTGTCTACACTCGCTTGCCTGCGCCCTCAAGATGGCAGAAGCCCTCTATATGGTTTATTCATCTAAGTTTACAGTACGTCATCCTTGGCCGCAGCTCATGGCTGGCTCTATTCGCCAGCTCATCCGCACGCGTTGCGACCAGAACGGTGCCCTAGCCGTTTAGCTGAGCGCGCGACGGCCTAAACTCGAAACCAAACACCTCATCCTCTCGCCGGCCCAGCACTTCAGCACGAGAAAGTCCACTTCACCTACAGCAGCCGCCGCCCTCTGGCCATGCCCGACAACGAGCTCCGCCTGCTCGCGCTCGATGGCGGCGGGGTCCGCGGCTTGTCCGCGCTGATGATCCTCAGCCAGCTCATGGAAGCTGTCAACCCAGACTCGTCGCCGAAGCCTTGCGACTACTTTGACATGATCGGCGGGACGAGCACTGGCGGGTGGGTTATCGCTGTATACGCAGACTCTAGAGAGGTATGCTGACTGATCAGGCTTATTGCGATTATGCTCGGTCGGCTGAGGATGAGCATCGACGAGAGCATCGACGCATACCTATCGCTTTCGGACCGGATATTCCAGAAGAAGAGACATCGGGTGACGGTCAAGGGCAATATCCAGGGAAGATTCGACTCGGAGGAGCTGGCGCGAGCTGTGAAGGAGGTCATCAAACAGCAGGGACTGCAGGAGGATACGCTTCTAAAAGACGCCCCGGAAGCAGCCTGCAAAGTGTAGGTTGACCTCATAGCTTTCCCGGAGTGCAAGCTGTTGACTGCCACAGATTCGTGTGCGCGACGAGCAAGCAGACCAACGAGACTGTTTGCCTCACGAGCTATAAGTCGCCACGCGGTAACAGCGACCTCTTGAACAGCGTGAAGATATGGGAAGCCTGCCGTGCCACTTCGGCGGCGTCTTCCTTCTTCGACCCTATCTCTATCGGGCGGTATAAAGAGGAGTTTGTGGATGGGGCCACGGGAGCTAATAACCCGGTGTGGGAGGTGTGGAATCAGGCCCAGCTAATGTGGGGATCGGGGCCGCTCGAGAGCAGGGTTAAATGCTTAGTCTCGATCGGAACCGGTGTCCCTTCGCTCAAGCCATTTCAGGATGACGTTCTCTATATCGGCAAGACGCTCATTGCAATCGCAACCGAGACAGAGCAGACGGCAGAGAGATTCCGGCAAGACAAGTCGCTTCTTGACAACACTGGTCGGTATTATCGATTTAACGTGGCTCGCGGGCTAGAGGACATCGGGCTTGAAGAGTCAAAGAAGAGCAAGGAGATCGCTGCCGCTACACGACGATATATCGTGTCTCAGGAGGTTTTCAAGCAGATGCAGGCGTGTGCAGACAATGTAGCGGGAAAAGAATGTTAGTCTTAGCGCATTGTTTGTTATTCGTGGCACGTATCGTTCGTGTAGCTAAATTATCTATTTAGATTTCGGAGAATATCGAACGGTCTTTAGTCTCGAAGGTGTTCCGAGAGTGAGCAAGTTTGTGGACCGACCGGCCGAGATGGCAGAGCTCGAACGAGTCCTGTCAAAACAACAGAGCTGTCGACAGAGGATATCTATACTCCACGGCCTTGGCGGAATAGGCAAGACGCAGCTGGCAGTCGAGTTCGCGCGGCGACACCACCGCAGGTTCAGCTCCGTGTTTTGGCTGGATGGGAGAAGCGAGGACAGTCTCAAACGAAGCATTGCAAGTTACGCAAGCAAGATTCCTCAAGGTCAGATTCCAGAGACGAGTAGGGCATGCTCTGCGAACGGTAGTATCGATGTTAATGCAGTTGTAAAGGATGTGATGGATTGGCTTGCACAACCAGACAACACTGCCTGGCTGCTTATCTTCGACAACGTCGACCGGGAATACGATCCGTGCGGTGCGGATCCCGATGCATACGATGTAAAGCGCTACCTTTCAGGCACTGACCATGGATCCGTCTTAATCACGACTCGACTAGCCAGGCTAGAGCAGTTGGGTGACTCGCAGCAGCTGGGCAAGGTTGACAGACGTCAAGCCGAGGCTATCTTCAAGAATTGGTATAAAAGGAAGTACGGTAAGGCCCCGATACTGTGCATAGGCCTATATGAGTAGTCAAAGCTAAAAATGCGATTACAGACATAGCGGAGAGCGAGCGCTTGCTCAGGCTGCTAGATGGCCTGCCGCTGGCAATTGCACAGGCAGGTGCGTATCTTCAGGAGAGCGGAGTCGGACTTAGGACCTACCTTACGTTCTATGAGCAGCAGTGGAGTGAGCTCATGGAGTCACGAAACTGGGCCCACGCGCCGCTTCAAGATTACCCGGATCGCAGCGTGTGGACGACATGGGCTATTTCTTATAAAGCTATTCAGGATAAGCATAAAGCTACGGCCAACCTGCTCCTTCTATGGTCATTCCTCGACAACAGGGATCTGTGGCATGGTCTGTTCACAGCAGCATGCCGGGCTTCTCTAGTAACTGCAATAATGTTGTCGGAATGGATTGGAGACATTGCAAGTAATGAGCTTGAGTTTAGCAGGGCGATGCAGCTCCTGCGTAACTACTCATTAATCGAAGATGTTGAAGAGCTGACGAGCTATGCTACTCATCCAGTTGTCCACCGATGGGCGTACCATTACCAGGGCAAATATTTTGAGTCGGCGCTAGGTCAACTGGCAGTGGTTACAGTTGGATGGGCTGTACAAGGCCGCTCAGCTTGGGACTACTCGACTATGCAACGTCGACTTCTCCCTCATGCCCAGGTGTGCTCTCGATGGGTGTTAGTAGGGAAGATGGGGCGAAATTCTAGAAGTTACAGCGGGTATGACGTGGACTTTAATAAGGCTGAGGAGAAAGTAATACTAGGCGCTATCCTCCTGCTTGGCAACCTCTACGCGGGCCAAGGCAAGCTGGACGAGGCAGAGACGATATATGAGCGGGCGCTGCGAGGCTATGAGGAGGCACTCGGTCCCAAGCACACGTCGACACTCGGGACGGTCAACAACCTAGGCGCTCTCTACACGGACCAAGGCAAGCTCGACGAGGCGGAGAAGTTGTATGAGCGGGCGCTACAAGGGAATGAGGAGGTATTCGGTCCCAAGCACACATCGACACTCACCACGGTCAACAACCTGGGCGCTCTCTATTGGAGACAAGGCAAGCTGGACGACGCTGAGAAGATGTACGAGCGGGCGCTACAAGGGAAGGAGGAGGCACTCGGTCCCAAGCACACGTCAACACTTGACACGGTTAACAACCTGGGCCTTCTCTACGCGGACCAAGGCAAGCTCGACGAGGCGGAGAAAATGTACGAGCGGGCGCTGCGAGGGACAGAGGAGGCACTCGGTCCCAAGCACACGTCGACACTCCAGACGGTTGATAACCTAGGCCTTCTCTACGCGGACCAAGGCAAGCTCGACGAGGCGGAGAAGTTATACGAGCGGGCTCTGAGAGGGATGGAGGAAGCACTCGGTCCCAAGCACACGTCGACACTCGACACGGTCAACAACCTGGGCATTCTCTACAGGAGGCAAGGTAAGCTGGACGATGCGGAGAAGATGTACGAGCGGGCGCTGCGAGGCTACGAGGAGGCACTCGGTCCCAAGCACACGTCGACACTTGACACGGTCAACAACCTGGGCCTTCTCTACGCGGGCCAAGGGAAGCTAGCTGAGGCGGAGACGATGTATGAGCGGGCGCTGCGAGGGAGAGAGGAGACACTCGGTCTTAAGCACACGTCGACATTCGGCACGATCAACAACCTGGGCATTCTCTACAGGAGGCAAGGCAAGCTGGACGATGCGGAGAAGATGTACGAGCGGGCGTTGCGAGGGATAAAGGAGGCACTCGGTCCCAAGCACACGTCGACACTCCAGACGGTTAATAACCTGGGCAACCTCTACGCAGACCAAGGCAAGCTAGCTGAGGCAGAGACGATGTATGAGCGGGCACTGCGAGGCTATGAGGAGGCACTCGGTCCCAAGCACACGTCGACACTCGGGACGGTCAACAACCTAGGCGCTCTCTACACGGACCAAGGCAAGCTCGACGAGGCGGAGAAGTTGTATAAGCGGGCGCTACAAGGGAATGAGGAGGCACTCGGTCCCAAGCACACGTCAACACTCCAGACGGTCAATAACCTGGGCAACCTCTACGCAGACCAAGGCAAGCTAGCTAAGGCAGAGACGATGTATAAGCGGGCGCTGCGAGGGAGAGAGAAGGCACTCGGTCCCAAGCACACGTCTACTCTCGACGCGGTCCACAACCTAGGCAATCTCTACGCGGACCAAGGCAAGCTAGCTAAGGCGGAGACAATGTATGAGCGGGCGCTGCGAGGGAGAGAGGAGGCACTCAGTCCCAAGCATAGGTCGACACTCGACACGGCCAACAACCTGGGCGCTCTCTACGCGAACTGGGGCAAGCTAGCTGAGGCGGAGACGATGTTCGAGCGGGCGCTGCGAGGGAAACAGGAGGCACTCGGTCCCAAGCATACGTCGACACTCGACACGGTCAACAACCTGGGCGCTCTCTACGCGGACCAAGGCAAGCTAGCTGAGGCGGAGACAATATTCAAGCGGGCGCTGCGAGGGAAACAGGAGGCACTCGGTCCCAAGCATACGTCAACACTCGACACGGTCAACAACCTGGGCATTCTCTACAGGAGACAAGGCAAGCTGGATGATGCGGAGAAAATATACAATCGGGCGCTGCGAGGCTACGAGGAGGCACGCGGTCCCAAGCACGTCGACACTCGAGACGGTTAACAACCTAGGCAACCTCTACACGGACCAAGGCAAGCTAGCTGAGGTGGAGACAATATATAAGCGGGCGCTGCGAGGGAGAGAGGAGACACTCGGTCTTAAGCACACGTCGACATTCGGCACGATCAACAACCTGGGCATTCTCTATAGGAGGCAAGGCAAGCTGGACGATGCGGAGAAGATGTACGAGCGGGCGCTGCGAGGGAGAGAGGAGGCACTCGGTCCCAAGCATACGTCGACACTCGCCACGGTTAAACAACCTAGGCCTTCTCTACGTAAACCAAGGCAAACTCGACGAGGCGGAGAAGATATACAAGTAGGCGCTACAAGGGATAGAGGAGGCGCTTGGCCCCAAAAACGTGGAAAAATATAGGCGATCTCTACACGAAGTGAGGAGAGTTTATTAGGACTTAGGAGATATTTATAAGGGTTTTTCTTAGCTTTTAGAGTGCTCTTAGACCCGCTAGCGATAGATGTTAATATATTAGAGCTAAAATAGACGCCCTTAGCTCTTCTTAAGGTAAGGGCATTAGAAATTATTAAAATTACTTATTTAATAGCTAATAGATTTATAAAGGTATAAATAGTAGTATAGATCTACTAGTGAAAGCGGAAGCGTCTAATATTATAGGTATAGAGAAGTTAAAATCTATACTACGTAGGTTTATATATAAGTGTTACAGCTAGCTTTCTATAGGAGCAATCCAATAGATTAAGCAACAATAAGGGGCTATATTATGAATAGACTAAGGTAAGGGCTTGAAGAAAGGGGTACGGTAGACTTATCTTAGCAAGCTTAGACATAATTCTATTAGTCTAGATTTTCAATCAGTCCGCAAGCTAACTAACTACGTTTATGTGAAACTACCAGTATTACGTCTAAGCGTGTTCCGCGACAGTTCTTAGTAAATTTACGGATATCCGCGTTGCGGAGGTTGCGGATATTAGAATAACTTAACACCAATATTTTATATTATTCCCAAAAGTTGATTGATTATACAACAGAACCTAGGCTTTTAGAATATATTATTTTTATTACTTAGGTATTTTTAGGTCTTATGATTAATTTCATTAAAAAAAAAAACGCGTTATTAGCAATTCTATAACTATATATAACTTTATTAAACGCTAGCTAATATATATAAAACCTATATAGATCTATAATAACCACCCTAAAGAACCCATTATAGCCTGGTAGACATATAGTGTCTGTGTTATAGTGTATAATACCCACTAAAAGTTTATCGCGCGCTAATTACCAAGTTATGGATATCCAGGCAAATCTACTATATGCTAGCACTAAAACCCACTAGGTAGAGAGGGAGGAAGTTAAATAAGGTACTAGAACAGCCGCGGCCGTATTAGGTGTTAGATAATTAGACTTAAAGAGGTTATAGAACGGACTAGGAGCGATGGCTATGGGACCTTTAAGATTAGCTTCTTGCGCTTCGCAAAGAGAGTAAGGCGCGGCAGCTAAGCAAGGTTAATAAGGCTATTGCTTTTTTATATCTGTATTATAGATATGCGGAGCAGCTTAAAGCCCTTAGGTGGCTGCTGTTTAAGAAAAAAGATATAATACTTATTACAAAAACCTTATTTAGCAAGAGTATAATAATGCAAGCAATGCCATGTCTTCTTTGGGCCTTAGTAGTAATTATTATCTTGCCACTTAATGCGATTGGCGCGGAGTAGAAGGTAAAGATTGAGGAGCTTCCTGGAATAAGGCTGGTTTATATATACACTGAGATAATATCCGCACGTCTTTTACGGGAAATCCGCATTGGAGTATATACTTATATTTTAATATCGCCAGAGCTGTTAGTTAGTAAAAGGTTCTATAAGACTTTTACTAACCCTACCTTTCGTGCGCATGTTGGCTTGGTAGTGATTAATAAGGTGCACCTTATGGCTAATTGGGGGGGTTCGTTCCGGAATTTGTATACACAGCTATGGAAAGTGCGGTTGTTATTAGGGCGGAAGCCTTAGTTTGCTTATACTACAACGCTTAATAATACAACGTTTAAGATTGTTTAAGAGCTGGCAGGCTTTCAAAATAATATTAATATAGTGTGGACATCGATTGACTGGCCAGATTTATTAATTATTAGAGAATACGTTAAGCGAGGAAATAAGAAGTCCTTTAAGAGCTTATACTTTATTATAGACCGCGTATATACTGCTATATCCGCCAAGTAGAGAATCTAATACACGCTAACTCCCTACCAGATCTTAAAGACAATTATCTTTCTTAATTTAAAGGACCTAATATTGCTATACAGGGACTTAATTCGTTTGTGGTTGGTATATTACAGGTACTAGGAAGCACAGGCTAGAAGAGCTATTTAGCTTTATTATATATTGTTAGCTATTGCGGATAAAGATAGACTATATAAGGAGTTCAGAAAGCTTAACTCGGAAATCCGCATCCTGCTTTCCTCTAACGCGCTTACCTATGGTGCTGATATTCTTGATATTAACTATATTGCGCAGTATTGTATGCATAAAGACAAGTCCATCAATATACTGTGGCAACGGCTTGGACGCGGTGCTCGTGGTAGTAGTTAAATAGGTATGGCGATATTTCTAATTAAGGATTAGTATAAAGGTCCACATAAGGATATTACTAGGCCAGCCAAAAATCGCTATTGTACTGGTAGAGCCTTCCGATCTCAGCCAAGTTAACTTAGCCGCGAATATCGTGTCGAGCGATAGGTGCTATAAGAGGATGGGGCTGCTGATTTTGCTAGCAATATATCTTTAAGAGTGTCTGTGTGTAGCGATGCTGATTCTGATCTGTCCGCATCTAATATAGGGCGAGAGCTTAGCCTAGGTGGAACATCCGTAGTTCTACCTATAGATATTCTACTAAAGAAGCTAGCGTAGCGCCTAAAGACTAAAGCTGAGAAAAGAGTAGCTCTCTCCTATTATATATATGCTCTTGTGAATGAGGAAAAGGGCTGCTTATAAAAGATTATATTGGAGAACTATAAGGAACAGTCTCCGTCCACTAGTAGCTAGGGTTGTTGCTCTAACTGTGATCCTACTTTACGGGCTTTTAAAGAGTTTGATATCTGCAAGTTGCATATAAAGGGGATTCTAAGGAAGATGCACTAAAAGGCCTTCGCTATAAGCATAAAAAACTGGTTCTGTAACTAGATGGAGAAGAAATATTAGTATACTATTTGGAATCCGATTTTAAGCTATGTTATATCTAATAAGCAAATTGCCGCCCTCTATAGCTGCGCCTGGTATATAACTAGCTATAAGGCGCTTAAGAAAAACCTACCTAATTGGAATTATAATTAGCTTGGTAATAATCTAGATAAGTTTATTACCTTTATTTAAGCAGAGGTAGAAAAGGCAAATTAGGCAGAGAGCTAGCTATTAGCGTTAGTAAGCAAATTAAAAGATAGCGTAGAGCGGATATTACCACAGTCTAGGGTAGTGGAGAGGCGTATAGTATTGGCAGCTTAACGTCCGTAAATATAAGTAGCCTAGCTACCTTAATTGATATCCGCCGAAAATCCGTATGTAGGGCTGCCGATACTATTACCTTCTTAGCCTATATCTAGCAGGAACACATAGCTGGCTAGCTTAAACTCTAGCTAGCAGAATACCTCTAGGCTAAGTACACTAACACCCTATAACGGATATCAGTTCTGGTAACGTAATAGTTAGGTCTAGTTTTTAACACAGGGCGGATATCCAGAATCCTAAAGTTAGGCCGGGTATTAATAGCCCTAGGGCAACAATCAGCGTCAGTTGTTAGGTATTAAGTATTAGCCTCTTAGATATTAGGGTCTATACTATAACAATAGATATTAACTCCCTATAGCTCCCAGATATCCGAGTCTATACTATAGTATTAGAAACTAGTCTCTAGGGCAGGCTAGGTATTATAGCTTATAAGGCAGCTCCGCATTTTAACCCTTAGAATAATCCGGATATTAGAGCTTATAGTGTAGTATTAGGTCTTAGCCTTTAGAGCAATCTGGATATTAGAGCTTATAGTGAAGCATTAAGTCTTAATTCTTAGAGTAATCCGGATATTAAAGCTTATAGCACGGCATTAAATCCGAATCCTTAGGGCAGTCTAAGTATTAGAGCTTATAGTGTAATACTAAGTCTTAACTTTTAGATAAGCCTAAGGTTTAATATTTATAACACAGCACTAGATCTCTAATTACGAAAAATTCTAAAGTTTAAGATCTGGACCGTAGCACCAGTTTCCAGGTAGTAGGAAATCCGGAAATTTAGAATTCGCAACATAGTATTAGATCTCCGCTCCTAGAAAATCCTAAGGCTTAGGATTTAAGTTGTAATACTAGATCTCCGCTCCTAGGAAACTCTGAGGCTTAGGGTTTATAGGCTAATGCTTAATCTCTGCCCTCTAAACTAGGCGCAGTTTAGAATTTACATGCTAATACTTAATCCCCGCCTTCTAAATTGGGTGTGGCTTAGAATTTACAGTCTAATGTTCGATCTCCGCTCTCTAAACTAAGCATAGCTCAGAACCTACAGCCTAGTGCTCAATCTCCGCCCTCGGTTTTGGATATGACGCAGCTTTAGTAGGTTAGTATTTAATATTCCTTAGTGTTTTACTCGTTTGTTAACTTAATTAAGACTTAGGTAGAGCTCTAATTAATATTTAGGTGTTAAGTGTCAATCTCCGTATACGCATTTAAATAGTCTATTAGATTCTTATTTAGAGAGATACTAAGGTTTATACCCAAAGCTTTTAAAACCCGTAGAACCTATATTATATTAGCCATTTAGTTTAAGTGTCTTATAATCCTCTTAACTAGATATTATCCGTTCTTTTTAGGCTACTATACCTTAAGCCTCTTAGCTAATATTAGATCCCCCTTATAGCAAAAGAAAATAAAAGGACGTATCTACGCACCTTAAAAGTAAGAAATCCGCTTACTAAGTAAACCCAATATTTGCTTATAACCCTTCTCCAGTACTTTAATCAAGCGGTGATTTTATATCAATGTCACTTTATAAGTTAACTAAACGGCGCCCACTTACTTTAATTAGTAGTAATTTAACTATAAAGAATTTACGCGTTATAAATAAGCGTATACAAAATAGTTAATATTTACTAAGGTGAGTCACTATAACAGTAATTATTTGTTAGTAAGCTAATTTGATAAAATCTGCAGCATAGATATTTACCTTTAATTAACCTCCACATCTTCCACCTTACAGCATCGCACCATAAACTTTATCATTGTTGTTTTATCTACTGTCTATTAGTATACTACTATCTATAATGCCTTCTTCTATACCTCTAAATACGTCCAACAGCTATTTAGTTAAGAAACTTAATACGTGCGATATTAATAATAAAATAATTAAGGACGCTTTTAAGGACGCTCTTTCTTTTACTAATCCTTTAGAATCTCTACCTAAAGAGTAAGCTTTCTAATACTAAATTATGCCTGCAGCTAATATAATTTTAGGAAATACGTACTAAAGCACTCTTTGTTAGATCTAGTAGAGTACTATAATAAGGTTATTGCGAAATCCGCTAGAAATCCGCTTACCTCTTTACTGCTAGCCTTTTTGCCGCTTACTTCTTTACCGCTTACCTCTTCGCTGCCTACCTTTAAGCCGCTTGTTTCTTTATCGCCTACTACTTCTAAGAAGTTTAATTCTTGTTATGCTTCTACTTCTCTTAAGAGGCAGGCTGATAGAATTGCTGCGCAAAATGTTTAGTATAAGATAGCCTTTAAATTATATATATTAACTATACTCTTTTGCTGTCTTGTCTACTAATTTACCTCTTATAGTAACCTAACAGAAATGTTGGAGATTTTAGATAACGATAAAGAGAATAATTTTAATAATGCTGACTCTTTTAAAAGCTCTTCTCCATTCTCTTATAATCTCCGCAGCCCTTATAAGCTCCGTAGTACGCAGACGGCCCAAGCTATAATATTAGATATTAATACGAATAAGCGCCTTTCTATTTAAGTGCCGTTAGCAAATAAATGGTACACCCTAAAAGCTGGCGCTTAGGAGAATATGAAGGAAGCTTACTAGCGGATATATACCCATGTCTAGAATATTGAGGGTAGCTCTAGTATACTATGCGATCCACTATACGCTCTATATATAAAGCAAGGCTATAAATATCGCGTTTACAAGCAGAACTCTAGGCCATATTTTAGAGGTGCGTGCTTAAGATGTCGCTTAAGTAGCAGGTCGTGCGAAAAGGTATATGCTAATAGTATACTATTATTCTATCAGCTAATACGTATATAGGATAGTTTGCTAAGGCTAGAGCCGGTTACACCTTAGCGCAAAAAACGTGCGTAATTAGCTTCTGCTAGTAGTCTAGCTGGAATGCCTACTAAGAAGGTATAATATCCGTATTTTAATAATACGGATATTGCTGATATCCGCATAGCTTTATACCCGCACTATCCCCTCTTTAGAGACCTCCCCTTCCCCTAAGACTCTCACTCGTAGTAATATGCGTAGCCGTAGGGGTATCTGTTCTGCTGCTGCTCCTTCTACTCTTTTACTAATTCCTAGCACGCCTGGTGCTGCTTCTAGTACTACTACCGCTCCTGCTAGCACGGAAAATGTTGGGGTGTATTTAGCAATTGCTGTTTCTGTATACATTAATATAGTTTGTGAATAGGTGACTAAGATAGCGAAAGATGTTTAGGCTATAGATCGCTAGTTAAGTAAGCTTAAAGATTCTCTAAGTGAGATAAAGAATGAGCTTGCGTTTATAAGGCGTAGTATTACAGTACTTGTACGCAACGCTGGGTTGCTAGATATAGAATTTAAATAGATACCGGTTAGCTGTTGCTACAAGTTAACTACTATTATAGGTTTAGAGTAATGAAATAGTAGCTCTTACCTCTCTGCTACTATATAAGTAGGAATTAAGTCTCTACCTTATATTTAATAGGTATAATTAATATTATAATATCCGTATACGCTAAGATAAAGATATCCGCATATGCTAAGATAAATATATCTGTATAAGCTAAGATAAAGATATCCGTATAAGCTAAGATAAAGATATTTATATATCCGCGCCGTTAATGATTACTAAGGTGAGTTACTATAGTAGCAATTATTTGTTAGTAAGCTAATTTAATAAAATTAGTAGTGTAGATATTTACCTTTAATTAACCTCTGTACCTCTTTTTCCTCTACTAACCTTCTACCTCATAGCACCGCACTGTAAACTTTATTATTATTGTTTTATCCACTATCCCTTTGCATTCTACTATCTACGATGCCTTTATTTACACCTATAAATGATATTGATGTGAACAATAGCAGCTAGGTGGTTAAGGAACTTAATATATACGAAATAAATAAGGATGCTGTTGAGTACGCTATAGCTGCTTTTACTGAGCCTTTAGGCTCTGTTCCTAAAGAGTAAGCTTTCTAATACTAAATTGTGCCTATAGCTAATATAATTTTAGAAAATATATACCGAAGCGCTCTTTGTAGGATTTAGTAGATGACAAAAATATAAATAGAGCAAAATCCGCTGAAAATCCGCGCACCTTTTTGCTGCCTGCATCTTTGCTATGGACTACTTTGCCGTTAGTTTCTTCGCCGTCCGCTTCTTTGCTATTTGTCTCTCTGCTGCCGCTACCTAATGCCTTTAAAAGGAGGCTTAATAAGGCTCGTTTATCTTCTTTTCTTAGAAAGTAGGCTGAAAAGGCTGCTGATACGAATTTGAAGACTAAGATAGCTATTAAATCGTATATGTTAGTTATACTGTTTTAATGTCTTGTCTATTAATTTACCTTTTATAGTAACCTAGACATTTATAAGGTTTCTTTAAATAGCAAATCTTTAGACAGCGGTAAAGATGAAAATCTTAATAACGCTGACTCCTATAATCTCCGCAGCCCTTGCAATCTCCGCAGCCCTTATAATCTCTGTAGTACCATAAATATAAACGAGCGCCTTCCTATCCAAGTGCCGTTAGCGAATAAATGGTATACTCTAAAAGCTAGTGTTTGGGAGAACATAAAGGAAAGTTGCTAGCGGATATTAACACACGTCTAGAATATTAAGGGTAGCTTTAGTAAGCTGCGCAACCTATTATATACTCTATATAAGAAGCATAGCCACAAATGCCACGTTTATAAGAAGGACTCTGGGCCTTATTTTAGGGGTGCGTGCTTAAGATGTTGTGTAGGTAGTAGGCTGTGCGGAAAGGTATATGCTAATAGTATACTGTTATTCTGTTAGCTAACATGCGTATAGGAAAGTTTACTAAATCTAGAGCTGGTTACGCCTTAGGGTAAAAAATATGTAAAGTTAGCTTCTGCTAATAGTCCAGCTGAAACGCCTACTAAGAAGGTATGATATTCGCGTGTTAATAATATGGATATTGCTAATATCTATATAGCTTTGTTCTTGCACCATCCCCGCCTGCGCTACTATGCCTCCCCCCCCTACTAAGACCTTCCCCCTAATTAAGACTCCCACTTACAGTAGTACGCGCGGCCGTAGAGGCACCTGCTCTGCCGCTACTCCTCTAACTCTTTCGCCAATTGCTGGCATGCTAGGTGCTGCTGCCGCTTCCGCTGGCACTGGGTCTATTAGGGTGTATTTAGCAATCGCTGTTTCCGCGTGTATTGATATAGTTTGTAAACGGGTAACTAATATAGCGAAAGATGTTCGAGCTATGGATCGCCGGTTTAATAAGTTTAAAGATTCTTTAAATGAGATAAAGAATAAGCTTGCGTTCCTAAGGCGTGGTATTATTGCACTTATACGCAATGCTGGGCTACTGGATATTGAATATAAGTAGATATAAGTTAGCTATTGCTGCGGGTTGGCTGTTGTTGCGGGTTTATAATAATAAAATAGTAGCTCTTACCTTTTTGCTACTATATATATAGGAATTAAGTCTCCGCCTTATATTTAATAAATATACTTAATTAATATTGTGATATCCGTACAAGCTAAGGTGAAGATATCCGTATAAGTTAAGATAAAGATATCTACATAAGCTAAAATAAAGAGATTTATATATCCGCACTATAAAACAGCTAACTGCTATGTTATATACTACGTATTAAGAAGATCATACGCTAGCTAGAATTAATATTAATAAAAAGAACTAGCTTAATATATTAAGATAGAAATGTACTATAAGCCTAAGCATTTGAAAGTTTTTTGGTATATTATCTGTAGCCTTGTTAAATCCGTCCTTATAAGGGTCGTACAGTAAACCGCTAATATAAGACATCTGTATATTAAAATTAGTAATGCCGCCCTGTAAGAGCCGCTCTAATTTAAGTTAAAGAATAGTAGGTGCCTTAAACCCAACATCCTATACACGCTGACGCATAATTGAGTCCTTAGCAATTATATTTATAAGGGACTGGATATTAACCGCGGGAAACTTAATTATATAATTAGATATTATCTGCTTACCAAACGCGTCCTTAAACTTAGTATGAAGAGGTCCAGTATAGCTTGTGGTAAGAACACTCTACCTAAATAAAGAGTCTACTCCAAAGGTTAAGTTTCCGCGTGATTGGAGTAACTCCTTTAGCTGAAGATTTAGCAGTTTATTAAGTTAATTAGCTTTAAAAAAGCTATTTGGCTCTCCGCGATTATTAATTAGCCCGTTTACTAGTACGGCCTACTAAAGCACTAGGTTATACACCTCTATTGCAATTAACCTCCAGAAGTACATTATTTTAAATATATAGTTGTTGCTTCTTAATCTAGCAAAGTAAAGGCAAAGGTGGGCAATTGCACGCTTTAAAAGGCCGATATCCGCATGCTTAATAGCGTATTTCAACACTTTATATATTTCAACCACCTGTAGATACTGAATATAATTAAAGAACTCCATATTAACGATCCGAGTAGACTAGCTTGTAGTAGCGGAGCTAGGCACTATAAGTAATTAATCCACAATCTAAGAACCTCCGCGGGTAGAGGGGTGCGGAGGAATTAATTTATTGGCCTTTTAGCCGACTTTGGAGCTAAAACCTACTGCGCGGATATCCTTAATATGCTATAGAAACTGCTTAGGTGTTAAGAATCTAATATATCTTTTAACTATACCTTCTTCATAAATATCAAGCCTACTGTGGATATGTGTTAAGAAGAGCGCAATAATATGGGTATTAAAACTATGCAGTACCAGCTCCTTAAGGTAGTAAAAGGGAGGGCGCTTTATAGGAATATTTCGTCGCCTAAGGTGATTTATATAAGTGTAGAGCGTAGAGTACTGCTGTGTATATTGCTTGCCACCAAAGAAAGTCCTTATAATTGTATATAGGAAGTTTAACCGGAGGTGCTAAAGACCTAGAACAAGTAGTACCCAATAGTAGCTATTATATAGGAGCGCAGCCTCCGCCCGCTCCCGCTTATAGGTGTGGATAAGCTTTACGGTTTTCTAATTACTGTATGCCAGATATAATTGGCCCTGGAAATTATTATCGCGATTAAGTTGTAGTTGCTCCAGGAAGATCGTCTTAAGTACGCGGTAGTTGCCACTTATAGAAGCCTCGCTCTCTATAATAGGGCCTAGGTTTACATGCGTTATCTTTATAGATAGTAGGATATCAATCTCCGGCATACGCGGATATTTAAGCTCGGTATTAGATTCAAAAATACCATTTATAGCGGCCGGATATGCGCTTTGGAGAGCATCCGCAATTATAAATATAGATATCCGATTTTAAACGCTGTTATATATATTACCTGGCGCCTTAGCAATATCCTTAATCCAAAGCTATACTCGGTTATGCAGTATACTTTAAAAAAGGCCACTAGGGGGAATACAAGATCCGCGGACAAGCTTTCCAGTAGTATAGGAATAGAAAATACCAGTGTCTTTAATTAACTAATATTGTGTTCGCTTAAGGTAGTTAAAATTGTTATATATAATATAGATATTATTAAGAGTGGACATTAATTAGAGGTGAGTCTTTAATAACATTAGCACTAGTATATCTGCCGCTGGTATTGTAACCTTCCTTAAAGCGTTTAGCTAATCCTATCTTCTGGCAGTTTAGCGTCTTATATTTATTAATAAGCCCTAGTCTATAAAGCAGTAATAGAACCTAATGCTTTACACCTATACCTTAAAGATGAAGACCAAGAAGTTGAGCAAAACAGTTAGTGGAGTTTTAAGCACGGCCCAATAAAAGGATAGATATAAGAAGAACAACCCACCCTAGATATAGATTCCGCGATTTATTACTTCTTAATTGTGCCGATAATCCTTCTATTAGTTGGCAGAGTAGAGGGGTATATTGGCTAATTGCCTTATAGCCTTATAAAAGTTAAACGTCTTTAAACTCCAGATCTAACTTCTATAGGCTAAAGATAACCGTTTTCTGCTAAAGATCACAAAGCTCTTTATAAAGGATATTTATAACCGCATGAACTAGTTCCAAATGGATATCCGCAGTCTCTATAATCGCATTACGGATTTCTTTGTCTCCTAGAAGGGTAGCAATAAGCCTCTTTGCCCTCTTCTTTTTTGCCTTCTTTTTTTGCACCTTATCTATCTTTACGCCTTCTCTTTTATTAGTATTAAGCTGTAGCCACGCTAAAGAAAGGTCACTAAAGGACCATCGCCAGTCCCATAAATGCTCTAAAATAACTCTAACCTTCTCTTCCTTTATTACCGAGCGCGATATCCGCTCAGCGGATGCTCCAGTTAGTGTTTAGATAGGCGTCCGCTGGTTAACTAATGTTGTGTTTATAGAGGGGGTGGGCAATTTAATTGTTAATATATTACCTATTCGGCGGCGCTTTCTGCTTAACATCGCGGAGGCTGATAGGGTAGATATATTAATTGATTATAGAGCTGCTTCTGCGGATTAATTTAACAGTATTTCTAAGATAATAGCTGTTATGGGGGGGTAGATCAATTTCGTTAAAAAAGGTGACTGCTCTATATACAAAACAAGTTGGATCGCCTAAGAAACTTTGCGAAAGTCTTTTAGACCATAGAATTAACTTTTTAACAAAAAAGGTTAGTGATATCCGCTTGCGGATATATGTATGTCCGCTAATTGATTCTATAGTCTGAGCTTGCTGAGGTAAAGACGACTATATACATATTCGGTCGTTGGGGCAACGTTAATCCGTGACCGACGACGCCTTAATGGTAGCTATGTAGACGAACCGTCACATCACCCCCCTTTAAGCCAGGAGGATCGCCCTCGATCCTCGTAGTTAGGCTCTCCTTGTCCATCTTGCCCTTCCGTCCTTCTCTGCTTTATTATCTTCCTCTAAGGGATCTAGATCTATATCCTTGTGATACGCCTCTAGCCATTACATTAGCCGTACGGGTGGTCTAGCATTATGGGGTCTCTCGTTGTGGAACGCCTTAATCTTATAGGGGGCGCCGATAAAGCCGTCTGCGTTATACCAGGTGTTATCCAGGTTATAGCCTTCCGTGGTAGGTTCTACTAGCAAAAATCTTATCAATCTCATACTCCAGCTCGCTATTAATTAGGATTGGCTCCTCTAGCTCCCTGTTCTAGCCCAGTAGGGGGTTATCTAAGTCCTTTCACAGTCAATCAGCATGGAAGACGTTTAACATCTTCATATTTAGGGGTAGGTCAATAATATACGAGTGTCCTTTTATGCCTAGAATCTTGTAGGACCCTGCGAGCTGTCTGTCTAGCTTGGTACTTAGTTAATTAGTAGCCCAGCCCTTCCTAGTAACGTATACTCGATCACCTATTCCAAAGTCTGGTTCGCGACGGTGCCTATTAGCTTGCCTTGTCTGCCGCTCTTAGGCCTTAGCCAGATTATCTCTTGCCTATTTAACTACGTCCCAGGTTCTATATGCAAAAACTTAAGCTTCTTATCATGTCAGCTTTTTACAAGGCGTTAAGGCTGCTCGTATATATTCCTCCTAGTTAAAGTAGAGCCTTGGCTTAAATCCTAGCTCTGTGACGGTGCTGGGGCACCGCCCCTGTAATGTCACATGTAACTTAGACAGGGGGCCTAGTCAGGGGCTCGCTTGGAGACTTGGCTCTTGTATATAGACGTGTCCTCTCCTCGACCTTCTTCTGCTCCTTAGCTTAGTATCTTTGTAATACAGCATTCGTTCAAGCTTCGGTTCAGAGGCATTTGTTCGAGCCGTCACATTATACTAAGCTCACCCACCCGGGGGGGACTTCATTTGTTTAGAGCTCTCTCTTTCCCTCGCCTGGGAAGGCCTGGATAATATCCCACCCCTGTTCCGCGTGTTCTAGGAGGACACGCGTCGAACACCCCTAGCTGCGCGTCGTCGACGCGTCGAGTCGCTATCATTGATACTGGGAGCCGGTATTCAAGCAGCTAGAAGGTCTCCTGTGGATAAGGACGACTGCCTGGGAAGGCAATAATATCTCACCCCCGTTCCAACCCTTTTGACTGATACGGAGTTGTACGAGCTGCAGAGACGACCTCGGTTGAGACTCAGCCTAGGGCTGCGAGGAACCTGGAACTGATCCCACAGTGTCGGCCAAGACAAGCCGAGACATGACCCGAGCCGTGCCATTGGGCGGTAGGTGCATGTTGTCCGCGAGTCCTCTGGAACGAATCCTATTCCATTATCCCCAGACTACTGCTGCGATAACCACCCCAATTGATACTGAGCTGTACAAGGAGAGACAAAATCGATTAGGAAGGACCTGCCACTGGCACCATACTACCACCCTAAACCCCCAAACCCGATTACCAACTGTGCCGATATGCCTACAGTCTAATTAACCGAACGATCGCGCCGATATGCCTGCGACACGACTCTCCGACCTGTCTATAAACGCCTTATAGACACCCGTCGAGTTCTTATTGACAACCACCGTATCTGATTGACCCGAACATCACTGTTAACCTAGATAGTCTCTTGATCTTACGGCCGAATACATCTACAAGCATTATAATCCTACGTACTAGGAATCCGGGGAGAATTTGAGTAATTTATGGCACTCTTAATTAGGAGAACAGATCAGGAGAATCATTCCGATTTATGGCACTCTCCAACAGCTCTATAGATAAGCCTGTTTATCGATATAACCTCCTACGAACTATCGACGCGTTTCTCTTGATAGCTATTCATACAACCTTCTATGAACGAGACAGCCTACCATTACGAAAGCATGTCTTGCCAGTCGTTAATAAGAATCGAAATATTAACACGTACGCTCTTAATACGTACGCTCTCGATACCATTTGTTAACTACCCTTGAAACTGCCTGCTAACTCAACGGCAGCCCTTTTTGAACGATAATATACGAATCTGCTCTCTTATAGCATCTCATCAAATCGAACGCTATATGACAGCTTACCCTTGTATAACTAGGCTCGAATATCAAAGCGTATTCTTTCTTTAATACCTTTTAACTCTCTAACAAGAATCGAAATATTAACACGTACCTTCTTAATACCTCTTTTGATACCTCTCTAATAATAATTTGATATGCCAAATTAACGGCATTCCTATAAGTCCTCGATTGATCCTAGATATCTACTACTTACAACGATATCCTTGATTAAATGTAAAGATTCGAATACGCCTATTGACTCTACAGCGTACCCTCGAATATCTTGACAATACGTGAACACGTCTACTATTTAACGACGACCTGTGCATTCTAAGAATCACGAGAATATCAACAGACTATATACCGATACCCTGATCGATTCCTGTCAAATTATCGAATATACTGCGGTTGACAGTATATCCCTCGACTAGTTGAATACCTTAACGAGAATCAACCTATTAGCGCGTCTCTTGATACCATACTCGTACAATAACTGGTTGAATGTGCTACGATTAATAGTATACCTTTAACTAATTGACAACGTCTCAAACTACCTACCAATTGACGGTAGACCCCAAGAAACCAACCCGACAGAATAATCGTGCCGTTATGCATATGATCCTAACCCGACCGACCAATAGACGAACTCTATGTTCAACCTGCTATCACTACCTGCCGCTAGCACCGTACTGCTACGACTTTAACAACGACCGTATGAGTTCATCAACAATCAACTGCCTTCCTTACTGATTTGATCGTCTTCTTCTCCGCCTACGGTGATCCTTTTCGACTAACACTAAGCTACGTATACTAAAGAACGACCACGGTTGATACTGAGTTATACAAGCTTACCTTAGGCATTTGTACACTTTGACAACAAGGTTAATACTGAGCTGTGCAAGCTTTAACAACAAAATCGATTTGGACGAACTGGATAATAACCATGCCGTTACGCCTGCGATCCGAATGCGATTCGAATGCGACCTAAACGCAATTCGCATGCAAACCCGACCGAATGATAGCGCCGATATGCCTACTATCACGACCCAACGCTAGCACCGTACTGCTACCGAACAGACAAGAGCTCGTGCCGATATGCATACGAGCTATATTTCTTTTTTTTATGGCTCGGGGCGCGCCATATTAAAGGAGGGGGTAGTAATACACCTCTCACAGCAGCAGGACGGCTGCATGCCCTACGCCAACCTAATAACGACTGTGCTGCTATACCTACAGTCTAACCGACAAAATGATTGTGCCAATACGCCTACGATCTACCGACTAACTAATAGACTGAGCTCTACGTTCGACCACTATCACCACCCGACGCTTGCACCGTACTGCTACTACGATAGACCTCTGCTGCTCCGCCTGTAGCTGAACGAATAGACCCTTGCTGCTCTGCCTGCAGCTAATCCCGATTCGACCATCGCTGCTCTGCCTGCAGCACTACAACTGACTCCTACTGCCCTGCTTGCAGTAACAACTGTATACAAGGTAGAGCTTTGCTCCCTGGAATACGGCCCGTCGCTGGCACCGTACTGCTACAGTCCCGATAAGTCACCGCGCCGATACGCCTGCGAACCACTATCGATAAGACACCGTGCCGATATGCCTGCGGAACTATACCCTGACAACCCGTCGTGCTGATAAGCCTGCGACCCGAACACGACTAGGTAGAGCTTTGCTCCCTAGAGTACGACCACCGCCGCTAGCATCGTACTGCTACCCGACCTCCGCTGCTCTGCCTGCAGCCGATTAACCTTTGCTGCTCCACCTGCAGCTAAACACGATACCTCGCTACGTTACTGTAGCCAACCGACACTTGCTGCTCTGCCTGCAGCACTATAACTGACTTCTACTGCTCCGCCTGCAGTAACAACCGTATACAAGGAGAGCTTTGCTCCTTGGAATACGACCCCGCCGCTAGCACCGTACTGCTGCCCGAATAGATAAACTCCGCGCCAATACGCCTGTGGAACTACGACCTATTGATAAGACTCCGTGCCGATTTGCCTACGGAATACGACCCCGTTACTGGCATTATACTGCCACCCGAACGACCCCGCCGCTAGCACCGTACTGCTACTGAACGGACAAGAGCTCGTGCCGATGCATACGAGCTATAACTCCCTAACCCTCCCACCCTTATTAAAACTTTTTCACCTACCTTTTTATAAGAGGGGAAGTAGGGGGGCTTTTTTTATGGCTCGGGGCGCGCCATAACAAAAGGGGGGATAGAGAGCTAGGAGGTACCGGAGTTCTGGAGGAAGAACAACGGCCAACAAAGGGCTCCTAGCGATATACCTCTCGCAGCAGCAGAAGCTGCAGGACGGCTGCCTGCCCTATGTCAACTGGTATAGCAATATACCCCTCGCAGCAGCAGGAGCTGCAGGACCGCTGCAAGTCCTATATCAACCAGCATCGCGATCAAGCGCCAGATGCTAGATTTTTTTCTTTTCTCTTCTTTCTTTTCTACGAGGGGATAAAGCCTGAGGGCAGGCTTTTTTAGAAGGGGGGGGTGATGTGACGGTGCTGGGGCACCGCCCCTGTAATGTCACATGTAACTTAGACAGGGGGCCTAGTCAGGGGCTCGCTTAGAGACTTGGCTCTTGTATATAGACGTGTCCTCTCCTCGACCTTCTTCTGCTCCTTAGCTTAGTATCTTTGTAATACAGCATTCGTTCAAGCTTCGGTTCAGAGGCATTTGTTCGAGCCGTCACAAGCTCTAGCTTATATGGTGCAAAGCCAGTAGACTTATACAGTAAGATTGCTTGTGTAAAGTCCATATAGGGGAGGAGCTCTGACCAATTATCCTAATAGTGGTTAATAAAGGGCCTTAAGCGTTGGTCAATGTACTAGTTTAGTACTTCCGTATTACCATTAGTTTGCGGGTAACCAGATATAGAGAGCTTTTACTTAACGCCGGTTAGTTTATATAGCTTGTCTATAAAGGCTAAGATAAATTAGGGTCCTTAATCTGATATAACTGTCTCTAGAAGGCCATACACGCGCCAAACGTATTGGTAGTACAGGTTTGCTACATCAGCTGCGGTAGTAGTTTTATAGCAGGGTAGTAAGAAGGCTCTCTTGCCTAGTTAATTAACAACCACAAAGACATTGTCAAAGCCCTTTTTATCTATTGGGAAGGACTTAAAATCAAAAGAGACGTGCTGCTAGCAGCGTTTACTAATTAGTAGGGGGTGCAGCAGGCCTAGGGTTTTATCGCGGGGTATATAGGTCCTCCTATAGGTCCTACAGTTTCTTACATAGGTATTGCAGTCTGAGGGTAGCCCTAGCCAATAATATTAGTCTACCACAAGTTTCCTAGTCTTTATCTTGCCTGGGTAAGCAGTTACCTAGCAGAAGTATACCTCTACAATAAGGTAGGTACGGAGGTAGTTAGTATTAGGGACCATTAGCTTACTAAAGTAGGTTAGTAGTCCTCCTTGGAGTTTTCAGCCCTTCTGGTCTTGCTTGGCTAGCTAATATAGCCCTACTAGCAACTCGCTAGTTTAATTAGCCTAGAGAATCTAGTTAACCAGCTTATATGGTTCCCATTTATAATTTACTACAATTAGGGGGTCCTTGGAGGTTAACTCTAGTATAGCAATTATAAGGGCGGGGTTAATTAGGTATATAGTGCGTGTGGCTATATCCTTCTCTTTCTGCGTCTTTAGGTCCTTTTACTTTTATAATAGGGTATCAGCTACTATATTTGCTGTGCCTGGCCTATATATAATCTACATATGGAAATCAGCTAGTAGGTCTGCCTAGCGGGCTTGCCGTGGACTCAGCAGCCTCTTAGTTGTAAAGTACTTAAGGGCTTAATAATCTGTGATTACCATAAAGGGTATATATTAGAGGCCGATAAGGTGACCTCGCCATTCCTATAGGCCTCTTATCACCGCTAGTATCTCCTTATCGTAGATCTCGTACCGCATCTCTATAGGGGACATTATCTTTAAGAAAAAGGCTACTAGCTTCTAGGTCCTATTGTCTTGCAGCTGGTTTAGCACCCTAGCTACTACTCCGTCACTTACGTCCGTCTCCATATAGGTGTCTTGGAACGGTGAGTAGTGCTTAATTACGCTGCTAGATAGCATAAGGGCCTTAACTCGCTTAAAGGCTTTAAGCTCTTCCTCCCCTAGCGAGTGCCATGCTCCCTTCTTTATAAGCTTACTAAGCGGTCATATAACTCAGCCGTAATCCTTTAAGAAGGCCTAGTAGAAGTTACAGAATCCTAGAAAGGATTATACCCCTTTTATAGAGGTAGGGGGTTCCTAATTCTTAATTATAGATAGCTTGTTAGTGTCTATAGCGACCCTATTAGTACCAATAACGAAGCCTAGAAACTTCGTCTTAGTAACGTTAAACTTGCTCTTCTTAATATCCGCTTATAAGCCTGCCTTTTAAAGCTTCTATAGGACCTTCTTAATATAGACCTTGTGCTCTAGCGGGTCGTCCAAGTAGATTAGGATGTTGTCTATATAGGCTGTACAGAAATCGTCTAGGTAGTTAAAAAGGACGTTATTAATAAATCTCTAGAAGGACGCAGGGCCGTTACATAGTCCAAAGGGTATAACACGGTACTTATATAATCCGTACCTTATATAGAAGGTGGTTAACTCCTCTACCTCTTCCTTTAGCTATATATAGTAGAAGGCCTGCCAAACGTCTAGCTTAGTAAAAATCTTAGCTCTTAATAGCCTAGTCAACGTCTCCTCAATTAATAGTAGCGGGTAGCGGTCCTTCTTGGTAATTGCATTAAGCTTTTAAAAGTTAACGCAGAATTGCTACCCCCCTCCTAGCTTCTTAGCAAATAGGACCGGAGCTATAAAGGGTGCATTGCTTAGTACAATAAACCCCTTCTATAGGTGCTTCTATAGGTAAGCCTTAACTAGCTCTAGCTGTTCTAATAACATATTATATAGTGGGCTAGGGGCTAGTTCTCTGCTGCTGCTTTTAAGAACAATATTATAGTCCACCCCCTCGCGATGCGGTAGTAGCATATTGGAGGTAGCTTTTAAGAAACCGTCAGCGTACTCTTAATAGGGCTATAGTAGCTTTTTATAGATAAGCTAGCGGAGTTCTTCCTCATCATCTAGTAGCGCGTCCTGTCCCTTCTTATCCTCTATTAGTTGGTCTATCTTATAGAGGCTAGTATATCCAATTATTACGTCCTTACGCTTCGCTCCTCGTAGAAAGTTCCTCGCCTTAAGTAGCGCAATGTCTGCTGCTCTAAACTCCCTAGTAGATAAAGGCCTCCTTACTCTCAGCTTTAACAGTAAAGCTAGCCTAGGGTGGAGCTAGTCTTCCATTTTCCTAATTATATCTTAGGTATCGATCTTCCAAGTATGCCTATAGTTGTATAAGGTCCGCTTGGCTTGCTTCGGCTTAGCCTATCCCTCCAGCTTAATTTTAGTAGAGGACTTCTTCTCTTAAAGTTTACTAATCGCGACTGTACGTTTAAGAATATATTGGGGGGTAGACTTAGACTCTTAATCTAGCAGTGCATCTTTTTAATCTATATCTCTCTGGTAATCCTTATTAATTAGTGGGGGTAGGAGCTCCTTTCTTAGTATAATTACATCCTACCTACTATAGTAGTTCCTCTCGGTTCGCTATACCAAGGCCCGGCACTTACAATTAATAAGGGCCCTAGTCTTCTTAAACCACCTACAACCAATAAGAAGATTATGGCGGCCTATATTACAGAATAGGAACCATATAGGGACTCATCAGCCATCTATAACTAGGTTAGCCCTAAAGAGCTATCTAATTATATCTGTCTACTAATTGTTATAGCCAAATACGGCAACTCCTCGTCCCTTAATCCTATAGAACTTTAGTTACAGTTATTACTCAATAATTGGCCGTAGCTTATAATATATAAAGGCTTCTCCACCCGCGCTAGAGTTAAGCAGGCTTACTATATTAAGAGCTACGCCACCTAGCGCAATCCTGTATAGTATTATAAGGGCTGCGCCTCCTAAGATCTCCTTTAGCTGTATGGGCGCTATATTAATTACTCCGATCTACTCTAGGTAGGAGACTTCTCCTAGAGCTACTTATTTTCCAACTCCGCCAAGTTAATAACTATCTTGTATTCTTTACTTCGGTTAATTACTTTAGCTTCCATCTTCTTTAGCGCTGTATAGTTATTAGAGTAGTGCCCTTGCTTACCACAGTTAAAGTAGGTAACTAGCGCTTTTGCGGCTAGTGCTAGAGTTAGAGGCTACCAGAAAGAGGAGGGACCTTTAGTCTCTTCAGCGCCCCTAGTAGAAGCTCTCTTACTAGCCTAGGCTGCTCTACGGTCACTTCATTCCTTGCCTGTCTGCTTTAGACCTTAGGCGTACTATTAGGCAGTCTTACAATAGGCCTAGAAGCTACAGTCTTCATCTACCACCTTAACTTCTATTTAGACGCGTAGGCTGTTATAAAGCTTATCATAAAGCTCCTCTTTCCACTAATCTTGTGGCATCCTTAAGATATTTACTAGCCATATAAAGTTAGATTAAAAATCGTTAAAGTCTCCTAGGTATAGCATCTTAAGGCTTTTAAGCTTCTGCTGGGCCTTAATACGGCAATCTAGGTCCTTAAAGACGTTCTCTAGGAACTTAAGTACTTCTTTACTAGTAGGGTTGCGTTCCGCATCGCGCTCTACCTCTAGGTAGGATAAGAGGTAGTCATAAGCTTTGCCTCCTACATATGTCTTAATATACGCTACTTTTACATCCTCTTCCTAATCTGGGTTATCTTAATAAAACCAATCTGCATTAGATCGAAGCTTATTTCATACATAGCCACTCCAGGCGCAATAGGTAGGCTCTTTCCCATCTGTCAGCGTAGGTAGGTCTAGAAACTTTGCCATGTATCCTAAACCTGTAACACTGCTCGTTTAAGAGAGTGGTGTCCCTTCTCATATCGTCCATAACGGTATGCTTTCTTACTCGCTGTCTTCCCGATCTAGGGCTTATATAGTAACCTTGCAGCCCATCCTTAATATCTTCCAATTGGCCTTACAGAGCTCGTCTATCCTATTATCTAGGTACTCCTTAAGCTCCGCTATCTTTACCTTAGCCTCCTCTTTTCCATCTAGGGCCTCATGCGCGTGGTTATTTGCAAGACGCCATAGCATAGCAACCTACTGTTCCAACGCCTTCCTTCATATTCCCTGGAGCCTCAGCTCCTCTACAAGTTCGGTTATAGGTATCTCGGCCAGGCTCTGGGTAGTCACAGCTGTGAACTCCCTCTTAGTCTCCATCTTAAAGTACATAGGGTTCTCGTCATCTTCTAACTGTGTCATAAGGCGGTCCTATTTGCTCTTTATATCGTCTAAAAGCTCTGTCTCGCCATAGTACGGTTAGAGCTCCGGCGGCTCAAGTGACGCGTCTACGGGTTCCTCACGTACTGCCAGCGTTGGGTCGGTAGCTATCTCTAGCGCGCTAGGCCTTGACGCGCTCCTTTTTGCCATAGTGTCTCTTTTGCTTTCTTAGGCAACTCTTGCCACTAAGATTATAATTGGGGTGATCCTTTTAATCTAATTACTACAGTCTCTTCTTTTAGCTGCTCAATCTGCTATCGCAATTGCCTGCCTCAAGCAGGGCTTAGTGGGTTGGTTGGTCTGTAGTCATAGTGGTAGAACTGGCTACGCGTTTAACCGTTGGACCTAGTATTATGTCGCCTCTATAGGCCAACTGGGGTAGACCTTAGTCTAATGTCACGGCTAGCTTTCCGTGGGAGCAATCCAATAGATCAAGCAACAATAAGGGGCTATATTATGAATAGACTAAGGTAAGGGCTCGAAGAAAGGGGCGCGGTAGACGACTATGTACATGTTCGGTCGTCAGGGCAACGTTAATCCGTGACCGACGACGCCTCAATGGTAGCTATGTAGACGAACCGTCACAATAAGGCTCTGTAGTAATCTACTAACAAGCTAGAGTAGGATTAGCTAAGAGATATTATTAGAAGTTACCTAGTTTTAAAGCTATATTAGACTATAATAGCGCTCTTTTTATAAGTTCTAACTCGCCTAAAACTTTAAGTGGTTTAATCTTATACCGGTAAAAGTATATTATTATATGCTTTTAACGTTGTTATACAGTTAAGCTGTTAACAAGATGAACCTTTTATAGTGCTACCTTTTCTGTCGACCGCGTAGCTGTCTAAGAATTCCTGTAGTAATATAACTGCTGCTGGGGCTGTACCATGTGCAAACGAGACCCAGGCGTTGAGGTGGTTTCTCCTATGGTAATTCTGTGTATCTAAGATTTCCTTCTCAGACATTCGCATAAGTCGATTTTTATCTAGTTCTGAGCAGTGCGCAACCCGTACTTAGGAGTCGAACGAAGAAGCACAGCCAGGAGCCGTACTCAACAGCTTCCCACAAGACGGAACCGCCGGCGCCTGTAACACTACTTCAACACCACCAGTCCCGAGACCCCAAACCCATCCCAACCGTTACCCCGTAACCACCTCCCAGCCTCCCTAACTCCCCCGCAACCCCCTCCACCACCGACTCTGCACCCCCAACTCCTCCGCACCGAGCACCAACCCACCTTCTCAAAAACCACGGCGCCGCCTCCCAACCACGCATATCCTACGGCTGTTCCCCCCCCCCCCTCCTGCACGCTAGCACACCCTATTTGGGTCAAAGTCTGGGGGGGCTGCGGGGCGCGGGTTGCGGGATGGCTGTTTTACGGCGAAGCCGGATCCTGTTTTTATTCAGGGCGGGCTGGAGAAGTGCCAGGAGGCTTTGGATGTGTACCGTCGGGGAGTCTCCGCTGCTAGGGTTGTTGTGGCCTTGTGAGTTTATCAAGCGTATGAATATCCCGGCAACAGCTGGGCGATCTAGTTCTATGTAGTGTGCAAAATAACACTACCACTTCACGCCCCCTCCTCCACGCTCTCCCCCGGACCCCTCCGAATCATAACAAACTCGCTCACTTCCCCCTCTACCCCTCTCCACCCAAAACGCTCATAAATCGGCCTCGCCGCCAGCATAGCATCAAGATACGTGGGCTGCGGCGGGTCATGCTTGTCCGCGAGCTCAACAACCTCAGCGGCAGACTCGCGACACCGTAGCCCTGATACTCCGGCACGACCCACAGCAGCGCCAGCAACCTGCCAAAATACCAAGCCGAGTTAGCCAAAAATTAAAGCATTCTCCTCTCCCATCTCCCTCTTCTCTCCCTCCCTCTCCCACCCCCTTCTCCCTCCTCGCCATCCACCCCCCTTTCCTCGCCACCTCCCCTGGACCCGTCCCACAGCCAAAAAAACCCAAAAAAAAAAACCCCCCCACTCACCAATGCTCCTCCCCGCCCACCCCCTCCCACTTCCCGAAACTCTCCCGCCACGCCGCGCCATCCGTCCCCGCCACAACCGCTCCTCCTCGGCACTCCACCCATCGCCCCGCGCCACCCCTCCACATCCTCTACGTCGCGGCGCCAGAAGCCCAGGACCCGCGTCTCGGCGCGCTCGGGCGCCAGCCAGCCCGCGTGGCCGATGGCGCGCGTGGGGTCGGTGGGCGGTGTTGCTTTTGTCCACTCGGTGTGCGGGGAGCGGAGCCAGGGGGGCATGCGGGCGGCGGAGTTGTGGGTGCGGAGGGGGCGGGGAGGCGGAGGTAGGGGGGTTCGGTCTTGGGGGAGGGTCAGTTTGAGGGAAATGGGAGGAGGGGAGATGGAAAAAAGGGAGGGGGCGGCTTACATTGTCGGGCTGGGAGGCGGGGAAGGCGGTGTGGTGGCCTTCGGTCTGGGAGGGAGGGGGGTTGTGGGTTTACGGGTTTAGGAAGCTGTGGGGAGAGTGGAGGAAGAAGGGCAGTCGTGCTAGGGAAATCAGATCCGCCTCTGTGACGGGCGAGATGATGACTTCGCCGGGCTTGAAGAGTGGATGGCGGGGTTTGATTCGGATATGGTTAGATATCACTCAGGAATATTTGACGAGAAGAAGAGGAAGAAGAGAGATGGGAGAAATGCACTGGGAACTTGAAGAATGGATGACGTAGAGGAGAAGTGAGATTCTTGCAAACTGGAAAATCGTCTCGACGGGTTGGAGAAAGGAGCTTATATATATATACGGCGGTCACGGCTACGTGCATTCTACAGTATTATGGACCCACATCGATGTGAGGGGCACAGCAGCATGGATAGCGTGGATAGCGTGAATAGCGTGGAGTAGTAATGAGTCTTGGTGAGTCAACAGGGCTGAGAAACGTACGGAGAAGGAAGCTGTAATGCGAATTAACATCGGCGACTGGGAGAGCCCTGGACTCAACACTATATTCACAGTCAACTAGCGAGTCAAGAAAGCATGGCATTCTCGTGGGAAGTCCATAGTCTTTAAGAATATAGGTATATGCTCTCTATTATCCTCTCTGTATTGACTTAGTGTCACTCAAATCCCTCCGCCATATTGATAGATGTAGGAATAATGCTGGTTTCGAGATATATCTATAGTAATCTATCTCTAGACCCCAAGAATAGTTCCCTAATTTTGCCCTTAAGTAAATGCCTATACAAATGCCCATAAACACCCCCAAGAACGCCAAAGCCCCTGCTTTCCCCAGCCCTACTCCCAAAACACCCCAAAATGCATGCATATCTCATCAATCGGCCCCCCGCCCCACAAGCACAAGCAACGCGACATTCATAATGACAATAATGCCCCAAATCACAATCGCCGCCGCTGCCGTGATCCAATGATTCCGCATCTGCACAGTACGGGGCACATCGCTCTCCGCATCCGCATCCCCCTCCGCTTCCCCTCCCTCAGACCCGCCCACCGCAACCTTCATATACTGGCTGCGGCAAGTAAACCAGATGAGCGGGGCGCTGGTGAAGGGCAGGATGACGCTAAGCGCGACCTGGCTGCCCTCGAGCGCGCGGCTGAGGCCCTCGCGCCCGACGGCGCCCGCGATGATGATGCTGGGCGTGATGCTGATGCTGCGGGTGACGAGGCGGCGCACCCACGGCTTGATGGTCCAGTTGAGCTGGCCCTCGGAGACCATCTGCCCGGCGATGGTGCAGACGATGCCGGCTGAGGTGCCGGAGAGGAGCAGGGCGAGGGCGAAGATGGTGCCGGCGACGGGCGCGAGGGTCGAGGAGAGCAGATCGTGGATGGTGAAGAGGTCGGCGTTGTCAGCACCGGGGAGGGAGGACAGGGAGGAGCCAGCGACGATGAGGATCGAGCTGTTGACGAAGAGCGCGAAGGTGACGAGGGAGATGGCTAGCTCGGCGATGCTGTACGACATGCATGAGCGGATGGCGGCTAGTGAGGGTCGGTATTTGGAGAGTGAGGCGTCGCTGTCATCCTCAGACTCGGACGCGCGCGGCTCTACGTGGTCGGGGGTGGAGACGTTGCCGGAGTTCTGGTCGAATTCGCGGAGACGAGCTTGCACAATACCACTTCCGAGGTAGAGGCTATGTGGCATGACGGTTGCACCAAGAATACCGCATGATTGGAAGAGACTACAAGCGTTGTTAGGATACGTTTAACTTCAGGTACAAATTAACTTGGAGTTGAACGTACCCTTGAGATTGGACGATTGCCGAAGACGGGAGATATCCGCGTAAAACCTCGCCAATAGAAGTGTCTTTAATAAGACTAAGTTGAAAACAAAAGCAGATTACAACTCCGAGGACCAATGCCATGACGAAAAATTCGAATGCGCGTAGAGCACGCATAGAGCCCGAAGGGTTATAGAAGAGCAGAATAATGAGCACATCTAGAATAGATATGGCGCATCCAGCGACTAATGGTATGTGTAAAAGTACATTGAGAGCGATTGCCGTACCAATGACCTGTCGCACTATTGTCAGCTACTCATACAGAATCTAAACATGGAAGTGAATTACCTCAGCTATATCAGTGGCAATGATAGCGGACTCTGCAAAGAAGTAAAGCAAATAGTTCAACCATGGTGGTAGGTGAGCCTTGCAGTTTTCAGCAAGGTTCATCCCCGTGACAGAACCAAGTTTGATGCATAGGGACTGGAGAAAAACGGCGAAGATATTGGACATGAGAATTATGAACAGTAATTTGAATCGATAGGAAGCTCCAGCAGCGACATCTGTTGCATAATTACCTACAAAGAGAAAAGGTTAGCTTATTTTTCACACCGCAAATGCTTTGAGAGTGACCAAGTAACGTCCAAGAAAGGCCAAGCATAAAAGGTAATGCCACAGATATGGATTTGATGATAGAGGGAAATGTATCACCGTCCTTGCAAAAAATGCCAGTACGCTTGTGTAGAGTGTATAAACGACAAGTACATGAAAATGACGAATAAAGACGTAGCCTTGAGCTCGCACAAATGACTGGAATCAACAAATGAAGTTGAAAAAAGGTACTCACCAGGATCTATATATGCAACAGCAACCATGAAACCAGGTCCAACAAACTTCCCATATTTAATCAGCACCTGAACGGTTCTCCTTGCCATTCCCTGGAGGCCATTTCCCCAATCCCTAAGTACTTTTCGGCCGTTATTCCCTCCATTTCTAGGAGACGAAGAGGCAGAGAGTGTAGCTGTGCTTGCAACAAAGCGCTCTGAGCCCTTAGCGCTGCTCTTAACATTTCCTGTGTTCAACGGTGCCGTATTCTCTTTCCCCTCTACTGTGTGTTCCTGGCCGGGATCGATGTTTGCCCATGAGGGGTCCACGGGATCTATACGATGATCTCTTTGTAATCTTGCATTGGCCATATGGTTTAGGTCGGCTTGGGTCGTTGCGTCTGCATTGAGGGCTGGTGGGTTCTGATTCCAGCCGTCTGTGTCGACGTGATCGGCGCGCGAAGGACAGTTCATGGCGGTGAGGCGTCAATGCGGCGCGGTTTGCCTGGAGTTTAAGCGGCAACGACGAAGGATCAAGTCAGGCCCAGGTGATGCGCAAGTGATATCGAAGCGTAGACTAGTGAGACTACAATGGTTATATGTTTAAGACTGAATGGTTCACCGCTGCTAGGCTTGTCACGGTTTTGCCCGAAGGACGGTTTCGAGACGGTCTGGAGTTGCGTAAAAGTGCCTAGCGTTCTCCAACCGCCCGCCTAGTCATTGCTCTCACATAAGATATGGCGATGTCGGCTGGGATTTTCGCACCTGCCAAGGTCTTGACCGTCTTGACCAAGGGATATTCTGTGATGTTCCATGGCGATTAAGCGCCACATTCAGTTGTGTGGGTGACGACACTTTCTTTGGCCCTTCGGGAGAATAGTGAACGAAGCGAACAGAAACGATCAAGGCCGGGAAGCCTATTTGGTGCATTTGAGAAGGAAGGCCCGAGTGACTCCGAGTTTTCCGAGCCTTGTTGCAAGTATTTTGATGGGGTGCGCACGTGGAGACCTTTCAAATGCACCAAATACTGCCGAGGTCCTGCAGCTCACCTCTCGGCGTGAATCGCTGAAGCTGCGCGAATGCATGCGTCCACTAAGAAAAGTCTCACGGGCATCACCCTCATCTGGAGAGCGCTAGCATAAGCCAGAAAGCAGGACACTCGTTGGCATCATCCAGTAATTAGAACAAGTCTTCCTATTCCAAAAATCCTCATACACCTAAGTAGAGGCAAATATATCTCGCTTGTAATATTGCAATAACTGGAAGCGCCTTGATCCATGAGAATTCATTCCATCATCAATCATCTCAACTCTCTCACCCCCTTGCTCTCCGTCTCTCTTCCACCTCAACAAGAACTAAAACAAGCTCCAATCAAAATAGCAATATACCTCAGAATATAAGAGGAGAAAAAGCCATGGAGCAAAAAACCGTGGAGCCGAGAAAATGCTAAGCGACTGTTGCAAGCCGTACCGTTGGTTATACTTTCTCCACGCCACGAAACGAAGGAATCCGAAGCCGGCAATAATGTATCATGCGTGTGATCCGAGTTGCGCCGGTCCCGCCCACATGATGAGGATAATGCCGTTGAGACTCCCGCGAAGAAAAGAACCAAGAATGTCGTATGCTCCCGTTCGCCTAGGTAGTTAAATGATGCTCATACACCTAATAAGTACTTGTGTCGAAAATTATCCCGTTTAAAGAACGCCAAGAACAATGCTGGCCCGCAAGCTCGCGGGCCATTCTGAGAGACTGCTGCTGCACCAATCAACGCTGACAATACAGCTCTATCTCGCCTAACTGTCCCGCCATGATCTGATCCCGCTGTTGCTCTTTCCACGTCTCAAACGCTGTTTGTACGTCTTCATCCGACTGGATGCTGACATAATCATCTTCGTCAATGTATTTGAGTTTTACTTGCCCCGCGCTGAGTGAGACACTCGTGGATCGTTGAAGCTTAGCATCGATGCGGTCCTTTAATGATTGAAAGCTGATGTTCGTGCTTACAACCAGAGTCATAGTACTTCCAGCTGACGGGCAGTGTACTTTGACCTTCAGTTGTGATGGAATCGGGATATCCTCAGGACGGGGAGTCTGAGAAGACAAAGGTGGGGACATAGTCCGATCAAATGAGGATGCGAGGGCCATGGTTCTCGGCATTGGCACATGTCGTGGGTCGTGGCGAGCAGGACCTCCGGGATATTCGACACCATTATGTTCTGATCCAGTTCGCTGCTGTACAAGCCTTTCACGTTGGTAATTTGGCGACTGCGTAGCGGCCCGTTGCGGCAAGCTGTTTGGCGAGTTGTTTTGACTCCGGTTGACAATCCCTGGTGTATACGCATAGTGAGTAGGAAATGGAGGAACTTCCGGTACAGGTGGGTGCTGCCCGTTCGAACGACGACCAGGGCCCGGTGGATTATGGATATCTGGGCTGCTGGCTGACCTCAACCTGTTCTGCGATAAGACTACATTGTGCTGTGAGCCTGCGTTAGGAGGCAACGAGGGCCGCTGCATAGCGTTGCTACGACCGCCAGGATATACACCTGAGCCCATAGATCCCTCCCGAGACATTTGGCGGGCCATTGCAGGAGCTGTGAATCGTGCATTGTGATCCTCTCCATGCCAGCCATTTGCAGGCGGCTGCTGTCGAGGGAAGGGAAACATGCTAGCAGAGGATGAGCTTGTGCGTGAGGAAATGGGAGATTCGGCGGTTGGAGAAAAGTATGAATCAGCCTGAGGTGTCCCGGCAGTGCCTTGAAGCTGTTGGGTTCGGAGTGTTAGTAATGGTTGGGATGTATAACCCATTGGGAAACGGGGAGGCGGTACTCGTGAATCTAGGTCGCTCATCGGAGGGCCGCTTTCACTAGTGGCCGACCTAGAACGTTGGCCAACTGTATAGTTATCCTGTAGACCTAGATAACCGGGTACAACGGTGTCAAGGTCATCATTTTCATCTCCATCGTCATCATCTTCTCTATAGGGATTCTCAAGTTGGACTTGATCCCTCATGTAGGTAAACTCGGTTGCAGAAGCGCTTGACTGCTTGGTGCTGCTGCTGGATCTCGCATGGTCCTTCCAGATCCGTCGTTGAGTATCAACCTGGTTAGCCCACTTCTTCATGGTTTCCTCGGAATTGAATCGAACGACGAAATTCTCAATGCCAGGGTCGCCTTTCCAGAAGATCTGGCAGGTGTAAGAACCTAAGGGAAGTTAGCAATCGATTGTGAGGCCGCGGGTTCAGATCGCACCTGGTTTCGAAAGGGATATGGTTTCTGTGACATTTTGCATAAAGATACGGCCCTTGAGTTGAAGCTTCGGTTTTCCCTTGCGATCCACAAGAGGCTTGTTCATCATTCTATTCTTTTGCTTGTTTGGATTAATTTCCTTGCAGCAAAGGAGGATCATCTCGAAGAGGTAGATCTTGTACTATCAGATGAATATCGTCAGTGAAGAAAAAATGTAATGTGTAAGGTTGAGGTTGAAAATGACAGCAGAGATAACATGCACTTTAACTTCTCGTGCACTATTTTAATGGCCGAAGCTGTTAAACTGAGTTTTTGGCTCACCTCTCGCTCTTCATTCTTTGTGCTTATGCTTTCGCCCTTGAGTACAGTGAACGTGCCGTGAAGTAGCAGTTCTCCAAATCCTTCAATGCGGTGGCCTTTCCAATCCTCAACCCTACTCTTTAGCTCCTCAACGGCTTCAATCCGCTCTTCACGGTCGATAGCAGCGTTGGTTCGTTGAAGTACAGAAGACGCTGCCTCAATGCCAGTTGATATGTCATCTCTTCGTTCGTCATCAAGATCACCTTTATCACGCAGTTCCTAATTGGCGGTAAGTATTCGCGCATCAAACCAAAGCGCTCAAACCTACCTTTAGCAATAACGGGTATTTAGCCAATCGCTGGAAAGGTTTCAGAAGGAATGAAGTCAAATGTGTGGGTGACTCCACCATCTGTCGAAGTTCGGATGAACCACCTGTCTCCTTCAATTTATCAAACTCGCGCATTGCAACTTCTTCGCACTTTCTCTGGTTTGCAATGTACGGTTCGTACACTTTAAACGCATCCTTGTATAGCACGAAAAGTTTGCCCCAATTCTGCTCATTCTCGGGTAGGGCATTGGTCTGTTCGACACGGATCAAGAATCTCCTCTGAAAATCTAAAAGAGCGTTCAAGTTCAAAAACACATCGTGAACTGCGTCACCTGTAATGACTCCCTTCTCTTCTACAAGCTTTTTAAAAGCCTGAAGGAGTTCTAGATGTTGCACATACGTGCGTTCTGTCTTAACCAATTCATCGATAATATGCTGTCTTTGGGTTCTTTTAGTGGTTGTTGTAGAAATTGATGCATCATCAGGGCTCTCAGTCTCTGAGCTGATGACACCAACTCGAACTAAAATATCGAGGACTCTATTGACGACTTTGGCAACCTAGTGTGGTGTAAGCTTCCGATCGAAAAGAGTACACCAGAAAATACGAGGGTGTTTGTCTTCTGCGGCAATAGTTTCGCGATTCAACATCTTAAAGTTCATGTCATCAACGTACCTTTACGAACCCAGTTGTGTCATCACCATAAAGGTCGGTGATGATGAAGCACTCTGTTGCGGGAAAGTTTAACTCTGCCATGCAAGCCTGCAGAAACTTAAACGTCGCAGCCTGTCCCCTCTTCTTTTCCGCAACCCTAGACTCATCCACTTCCAGACGCACTTTGGGGTTCAATGCATTGTAGATCGTCATCAAAGGGTATCCTCGTCGGAAAGTCCTCCATAGTAACGTGACTGGGTCCGTGTCATCATCCGCATCCTGTTCTTCCTCTACCAACCATTGCTCAAAATCCGGCACTGATCTCAGACGTTGCTGAAGGTTTAGACAGATCTGGAACAGAGAGGTATCTTTGTCGGCCCGTTTATTTAGAACATTGTTCGTAGCCTCGATTGGAGCACCGTTGACGGGGGTCGGTGGGAAGACCGGAGGTTGGCCAAATAAAGTGGAAGTTGAGGTGCCTTGGGTAGTTTGAGTATCGCGCGCAGTGCTGTGTGAAAAGTTGGAGTACTGGCTAGTGTAGCTTTGATGGCTTTGGGTATTCATTAGAGGAGAAGGCCCGCTGGCTGAGTTTAGTCGAGAATGAGCACTTGAAGGCGCGTTGTGAGTATGAGCTCGAGCAAGAGCGGAATGAAGAGCGACCTCCATCCTAATGATTCATAATCCCTCACAAGACTAAGGGTCGAGGTGGCGCCAAAGCGCTTTGACACCGTGTCAGGGTCCGGCGTGCGGGCGAAGCGTGGACAGTTCGAGGAAACTGCGATACGGAATTGAGTAGCGACAAGATCAAAGGTTGCAGAGTGATGTCGATGCGAAGGCGAAGAGGTGCTTGGAGAGCAGTGTGGAGGGACGCACGATAAGGGGTGGTACCGCAGGCCGTTTCACATCCGAGAAGCGCTGCTCGACGCCAGGCTCATGGGAGCGCTGCTCGACGCCAAGCCTTAGTGGAAAAGGTTTAGGGGCTTTCGATTCCCCAACGGGCTAGTGATTCACGCCCCGTTTAGCCGCATGAAAAATAACGTGTCGGAAAAAGTCCTGGACTGCTAAAGGTGGTGTAGCGTGTAACGTACAGCCTGGTGAGCCGAAAGTTGAATTACACGGCCTTTTGAAAGTGCTAAGCAGTTCACATCACCATTACAGCCAGAACTCTCACCACACGTAGATGCGTGTTCTATAATGATCTTCCGTTATTCATGTAATTTTTTACGTGTAACTATCGCGAGAAAAGAACGCATACGTGGTCCTCACGGCAATTTCACCAGGGCCCTCCCAGTGCGAGGGAAATAGTTCGGGAAATATCCTGATCATCAACGATCATTCTCTTAGGCAGAAATGTTAAAAGTAGCATAACAATTAGTTAATAGACCCACACTTTATTCGTCGGTTAGTATATTTTAGTCTCTCTGAAGCCATTGAAGGCTGTCAGTCATTTCACCCTGTGCATCCCTTTAACAGTCAATCTTTAGTTGCCTTCTTCAGTTGGAGAGTACGTCTTGTGTCCATGTGTATCCCATATGCCACTAAGGTATTCACATATGTTTTCAGCATCCCAATTGTGCTCTCATTGATGGCTTAAGATACTCAAGAGAAGTATAGAATCACTTGATAATATCTTTATTAGTTTAGAAGTACTTTAGATGCCTATACAGAATCCATATTACATGAGAAGGACTCGATGAATAGCCCCTGGTAAAGACGCCTTTGTCGGTGGCGCATGGGATAAACAAATAGTAACGATGGTTTTGAAAATGTCCGAGTGGATTTAATAATTAGACACTAAGCGTGGGCTATTTAATCATCAGAAGCCAACTTTCCTACCCTTTCTATTAATTATCCTCTGACAAAGTGTTTCGGGTTATTTAATAGAACCTATAAATTTTTATAGTGGAGCCTTAAGGAAGCTCCACCTAAGTAAGAAATCGATTAAGACTTTTGTACATATTCCGCCGTGTAATTCTTCAATGTCTATTGTGGCAAAGACTAACGGATCATGCCTGCTTGAAGTATTCCATGGATGTTTACGGTGAAAAAATAATGAAGTCTGTAGAAACTTAAAACGCAATTAGACTCCAGGCTGAGCCGCACAGGTGCTGAATGGAGATCTACAATATATGCATCAGCTTCTTTCATCATACTCTCAACATTGCCACTCATTGGCTGATACACGACTGGTAATTTTCACGTATTTTATGTAGACCCTGGTCGCCTCACCACTGCAATCCGGAAGGCCGTCAGCCTCAGGCTTGAGCGCAACTTAACATCACAAAACGACAACGACACTGTACATACCGCTGGCCTTCGTCTGTCAAGTGCGGCCGCTGGGTCTCACCCACTCCTAATTCACGGTCTTCCTTCGTTGCGGTCGTGGACTCGTCACCTGGTGTTTTTGTTGCAAGTCATCAGCCTGACCAACACAGGAAAGCTGCCTTGATTACTTCTATGCAATAACCAAGGCTCAAATCGCTGTACGCTTAGTCGCATATCGTATCTCGTCGCCACCATCGCTTTACAGTGCTGCGTCTGTACATCTGCGAGACCCGCACAGTGTTGCCGTGGATATCTTCTGCCTTAAACTATGGCAGGACCCTTGGGCAACAACAGTGTAGGCCCCTTTGGCGGCGCATCCTATCTCCCGGCTTTTCGACCCTCTTCATCTATGAATGCCGCTTTCAAGCTCGACGAGGGGTACTCGGAGGATACAAGGAGTCAGAGCGGGAGTGACACTATCATGAGAACTGATTCAAGATTGGGAGAAGGCTTGGATCAAGATACCCAGTTTCCCTTACCGGAGTGGGTCTTGAACATGAATGAGGGAGATCGGAGTGGTATGAACAAATGCTATAGTGCAGTCCAAAAATAGCCTTCACTAACCTTGCCTAGAATTTGCATATGCAATTTTACGGTCACTGCGTACTTCATCTATCGCGGCGATAGTTGAGAGACTTAACCCCCTCTTACATCTCGACCCCGTGGTATATCTTCCCCCAGAGATAACCTTTCAGATATTTTCATACTTGAAACCCGAAACCTTATTACGGGCTTCGACGCTTTCGAAAATGTGGAGATATCGGACACTTGATAGTCCGTTATGGAAACTTTTGTTCGGATTAGAAGGCTGGACATCAAACCCCCGCAGGGTTCGAGTATATGAGGAAACTGAGAGAGCTCGCAAAGCTGAAGTGAAGGAAAGGAAGACCCGAGCACGAGCTGCGGAAGATATGGATGAACAGCAGTCAAACAAGAAACGAATAAGAGAGAGGCCGTTATTCGGAGATGGCGGCATCGGGGAGAGTGGGATTCACGACCGACTGATGCCCTTAACGCTTGATGGCTCACAAGAGGGTCCTCAGGCGTGGGCAGAGCAACATGGTGTGGTGGAAGCTGATGATAGTCCATCTTGTGGCTCTGAAGACAGGATGCAGGGTATCGCTTTTCATAGTCCACCGGAAGCAACTCAAATCTCGGCATCAACACAGACTCAGGAACGATTCAAACGAAACAATAGGCTTTTCAACAATAATGCTATTGAGGATGCAATAGGATCGCCAAATTCACCGCCTCCTATGGATCCGCCAATCCAGCCATCACTCTTGCTCCGCTCTCCAGGTGACCCCAAGCTCAATTGGCAATACCTCTACAAGCAGAAAAGGCGATTAGAAGACAACTGGAATGCTGGTCGCTTCATAAACTTTCAGTTACCACACCCTAACTATCAAGAGGAAGCCCACACTGAATGTGTGTATACCATTCAGTACTCTGGCAAATACCTGGTCAGCGGTAGTCGCGACAAAACTGTGCGGATCTGGAATCTTGATACGCAACGCTTAGTACTTCCACCTCTAGCCGGACACACTGCCTCTGTTCTCTGCTTACAGTTTGACGAGAGGCCTGAACAAGATATTGTAATAAGTGGTGGCAGCGATTGCCATATTCTCCTTTGGAAATTCTCCACGGGCCATCTATTGAGGAAACTCGAGAAAGCTCATTCGGAATCTGTTTTGAACCTCAGATTTGACGACAAATACCTCGTCACCTGCTCCAAGGACAAGACGATCAAAGTGTGGAACCGCCGAGAGATATGGCCTACGGACGAAGCTTATCCGACTTCAACAACATCGGGTGCTAGATTCCCTCAGCACATCATCGATATGCAGCACCTGGCGGAGGGCCAGCATCTTAATTTCAGGCCGCTGAAGGAATATAGTCTAATAATGACTCTCGATGGCCATGGTGCAGCTGTCAACGCCATCCAGATCCTTGATGGGCAGATTGTATCGGCATCAGGCGATCGCAGCGTCAAGGTGTGGGACGTGCACACCGGGGCATGTCTCAGAACCTTCTCAGGTCACACCAAGGGCATTGCATGTGTGCAATTTGACGGTCGCCGAATCGTAAGTGGTAGCAGCGACGAAACCGTGCGTATCTTCGACCGTGCGACGGGCGCGGAAGTGGCTTGCTTACAAGGCCATACCAACCTAGTGCGAACAGTGCAAGCGCAATTCGGCGACCTGCCCGGGCATGAGGAAGAGCTAGAAGCCGAAGCTCGAGCCATCGATCGCAAGTTCTTTGAAGCTCGCGAAAAAGGCATCATCTCTACTGAACTCACTAGGGAGCAGCGTCGTGCTCGGAACGCCGGCTCCCGTGATCCAAAAGACATATTTGCTTACGGCGCTAAGCTTCCCCCTGGAGGTGGTGGCAGTCGTTGGGGGAGAATAGTTTCCGGCTCCTATGACGAGACGGTCATCATCTGGAAAAAGGAAGCCAGCGGCCGTTGGGTACCCTCAAAGACTCTATTCCAAAATGAAGCCGTTAAGGCAGCAGGCGGCCGGCCTCGAAGGCCTGTCGCTCAAGCACATGCGCATGCTAACCACCTTAACGCCATCAACCAAAGTCAACACCAGCAACTAGTTCCAGCAACAGTTGCTAGTGCCACTAACTCCGCAACCCCAACTCCTCCACCGGGCAATGCTGCCGCTGCTGCACCCAATTTTCAAGCTCTCGCTCAACAGGCACAGGCCCAAGCACAGCAAGCCCAATCACTTGCCCAGCAAGCCCAAGCTCTCCACGTAGCATCGCAGGTTGCTCAGCAAGCGATAAACACCACCACCGTAACCGTCAACGTCACGAACACCACACCGACTCCACAAGCACCACAATCACCACAATCACAAACACAAGCACAAGTACCCCCGCCACAACAGCCCCAGCCAGGCCCTGCACCCGCAGCCGCCCCGCCAGCTGCACCACACCATCATCACCACCCTCCGCACCATCACCATCATCCGCTCGCACCCCCCGCTACCCAAGGAACTAATTCACGTGTCTTCAAGCTCCAATTCGACGCAAGGCGGATCATTTGCTGTAGCCAAGATCCGACAATCGTGGGATGGGATTTTGCTAACGGAGACCGGGACATCATTGATGCAAGCCGATTTTTTGGAGAATCCGCATGATGCAAGCTTTACACAAAGGTATCACCATAACAAGTCCTTCAGTATCTCAAAATTTATCTCAGAGCGTCTAGCACCGCTTCAAAGGACAAAGCGGACGGGGCTTTTTTTCGTGCGAGTCTTTTCTGGAATTTGCTAAGGTAATTTAAACTTTATATCAGGGCATGGGCGGGCATGTCGGCGGAGTTGGACGAAGTTCTATTATTGTTATTTCGACTCGACTTTCCCTATAAGCTATCTACGTATGCTTTTTCTTTTTCCGGTTTTTTTTTTTGGGCGGGACTTAATTGTCCTTTTTTCTTCTTTTTTTGGCTGTGGATGCTAGATCTGGGCTTATGTGCGATAACAGGGACGGATGCATCCTTCTAGGGAAAATGTCAAATCCATTATGATGACGTGATGTTTTCGTGTGTTTGTGTTAGTGATGCCTGTTAGACTGGGATTAATCGATACGCATGGTTTGTCTAACTACTCAAGAATGTGGTGTATACGGATCGTTCCGCTCCTCATCAGGGCAATTACCAGAGCCAGAATTAAATGCTGTGTCTAACGCACTTCGTTATAACGAATTACGCAGCAATTGATTCCCATGGTGCTTTTGAATGTTCAGAGTGTCCTGATTATTGCGTTTCTTAGACAAAGGGATATTCTGACACCTCTCGTGTCTCTGGAGTGGTTGGTGGTATTGGTCTGTGCAACAGAAAGCTACATATCCATTACTTACACGAAGGCTTAAGGTCACCGGATAGGATTTGTAAGAGTAAGAAAGCACCAGTCAACTGCAGACGATGCTAAAGCTGGAGAATCCGAGCTCAGTGTCGTTCACCCGATGATATGGCGAGGCGCGTGGTGGTATTAAGGTGAATTGGAGGGTGAATACATGGACTTGGCACCAACTTCGTCTTAGGGCAACCTTTCTCTCAGAAAACCAAGTGTACAACGTAAACATGGAATTATTGATGATCACTGACAAGGTGAGGTAGTCGGGGTATAAGGATAGAAACAAACGGAGCACAGAAAGAAGAATACTCCGGTCCGGACTTCTATGTCAAACGTTTAAAGAGCGCTCCTCTCTTACTATTCGTGCCTCGGTCAATTTATTCAGGTACTCTTAACTTTTCGCAGAAATATGACAGCCGGACTTTTCTATTCCAGGATTGCTCCTACGGATGCATGTTGGAGCACTGGTTGGTCCTATATCGAACATCAGTCGTCTCATCCACGCGCCTGGCTGAACTTTTCTGCTAGGCATTTGCAAGGTCTTTGCTGACAGATCCTTCCAAAGTCATGTCAGCCTCTACATTGGGTGTTCGCTGCAGTACAACCAACATTTCTCGTACTTCATTCCTGCGAGCTGAGACAGCGCCATGTCCGGTCCAATCGCCTTCGTGTTGAACTCTTATCACATCGCAGAAGGTGAAGATTCGACATGTCGGGAAAGTGCCTCTTTTAGTCGGTGATGGAATTCCTACCAACCGGCAGCGGCAGAATATCTTCATGCGGTAAGGCGTCAGATCTAAAACACGTGTTCTTTAGCATTAATAGTACGTTTTTATATTCAGCTAGCGGTGGCAACATCAAGTGCCAAACCGCTTTAATTACCGTTTGATCCCTTCGTGTGGCAAAAGTCACTTTTCGTATTGGGCGCTTGAGGCGCTTTTGCTTGGGTTAGCATGCTGTAGGCACCCTAGCTAGCGCAATTTTATTAGCAAGCCCCACCAAAACACCTCAACATCATAATGCCAACGAAATACTGCAAAAGGCAACCCCAACTACAGATTTTTTTTGAGGAAGTTAAGTAAAAAGTTATGATGCATAACGTCACAGTCGTACATTCCTGCCCTTCTTCCATTAGCCAGCTGCTAATTATATAGGAAAATCCTCTATTAGAGTCTTCCCCTAAGCCACCACTTGTACGCTTTATACGTGTTCCTAACGTTGATAAGAATAAGCCAGTTGAGGATTAGCTTAAGGTTATAATGGAGGACGTGTTGTATACGTTAAATAAGATGTATAAGGTGCTGCAGGTGGTTAAACGGTTTAATTAGTGATTATTTACTATGGAGGATCGATTAAAGGTAGTAGAGGAAGGCTTAAAGGAGGCTAAGAAAGTTACTGCTGTAAAGGCTTAATTAGCTTTAAGGTTTTAATATTGGAGGCGTAAGGAAGTAGAGGATTAAAAATAGTTACCTAGTTGTTGCCTACTGAATGAAAGCTATTAAAGCACTAAAGGTATAGAGGAAGCCTGCAAACCTTATATTTGTATACTATTCACCATATTTATATTACAAGCTTCTTAGCCTCCTTCCATCTACATATCTAGTATCTTGGTAAGCCCTTATAGCCTTACTTCTTTATAAAACCTTTAATAGAGTAGTAAGTTCGCGTTTTATATAGTTAAATTGTAGGTAGTGGGGTTTTAGCTGTGACGTAGGTACTTCTTTAATTTGTTCTAATATTTTTATAACCAGGCCTAGTACTAGGTTAATATTGCCTAGGCTTTTACGGGACTAGATAAAGACGACACTTAATATCTTATTTAGTTAACCCTATCTTCCAACTGCCTATAATAATAAGGTTCCATGCTAATTGTATATAGAAGCGGCGGTGGGTATAAAGGAATAGCTTGCTTAATATTTGGAAGATATTCTTACTAATAATATAGGTATTAATTATAGCCGTATTAAGCGCCTAGAAGAATAAGGGCATCTAGGTACGCATAGTAGTAATCTAAGTAGTATAGTAGCTTTAAAGTTGATTATAAATATTAACGCCGCCTATTTAGTTATTATAGTCAATAGAAAGTCTAGGAAGCGTTAACTTCTTAATTAGATTGTTACCCTAAATGTTAGCCACCAGCTTCTTAAGGAAGGAATTATATACTTGCGGCCGATATTAATTGACTTCATTAACATCCTTACTACTGCATAAGTGAGCTGTTGTTAAAAACTGTACTAAATTCTTATCCTGCTATATAATTAAAAGTACTAAATTAACTACGCTAACAACTATTCCCGTAATAAAGTTAAACAGTAGCCTTGCCTTTCTTTTATCCGCCCTTTTATATACCTCTGGATAGTTCTTTAAGTTTGATTAAGCCGTCCCAGCTATAGCAACCCTAAGTTGTTGAAGCACCTAAAGCAACGGAATATTAGTAAAGTAGTTATCCAAAAATAGGCAGAATTAACGGGTCTGGAGAGGAAGCTACTAAGTAAGGTAAAGGACGCATTTGGAGGTCTTTAAGAGGACGATATCTTAGTAATTTATTTAAGAAGGAAGCCTAAAAAAGCAACTAGGTAATATAAATATAAAGCTATAGTAATATCTATATTAACAAAGACTTATTATCTTATAGCCTTTAGGTATTGGCTTACTAGGTAATTTAATTATAGCCGTAAATCGTCTAGTAAACCTCACCATTATCTTATTAAAGCTAACTATAGATCTAGGTATAACGTACTTTCTAAACGCCTTGCCTAAAGAAGTTGTTAACGGCTTAATCTTCTTAAATATATAACGTTTAACGCCTTTTGGCGGTGGCGGTGATATATAAAAAAAGCGCTTAAGTTACTCCTATCTTTTTTAGCCTATAAATAAGCTGACTAAATATCTAGGATATTCAGGATCCATAGCCCAAAGGTCTCGCACTTAAGAAACTTTAAAGACGCCTATATAGATAACAAATCCTACCTAAATTATTAACTCGCCTGTAGAGGTCTCCTTCTATACCTATGATTATTTACCAGTATATTGTCCTAATTAGTGATATCCGCTAGCGTTTTAAGAGGCTGTATAGAGATTTGTGCTAATTGTAATGGAACCTTATAGTAAGAACTACGGTGGGCTTGTTAATGGGCTGGGTATATAGGTATAAATAATAAGTCAACAACGTAATAACAACTAGTGGAGTGGTTGCCCAACAAATTAACTCTAATTGTATTCTAAGATTTACTACAAAGAGAGAACTATCTAGGTAGGGACTATGGTCCTTTAAATACACAACCGTACGCCTAAGAAATCCCTTCGCTCCGTAAGTGTGACGGTGCTAGAGCGTGTCACCTGCTACATTGCCGTTTCCTAGGCAATTTGCCGCAACTTGCCGTTTTCTAGGTAATCTGCCAAATTCTGCCAAGTCACTATTAGCTCGCTTACTACTAGCGCCTTAACGACCCCTTTGTATCTTGCCAGTCTCTACCAGTCTTCTTCTTCTCCTTAGCTTAGTATTCTTATATAGTAGCAATCTACAAGCTTTAGTTTAGAAGTATTTATATAAGCCCGTCACATTATACTAAGCTCTCCCTACATTGCCTGGGAAGGCCTTAATAATATCCCACCCTAAAAGAAGACCTTCGTCTACAACGACGCGTTAACGCGTTATACTTAGACATTAAAAAACTCACACTACTACGCCTAAGAAGGCCCTAACAATATCCTACTTTATAGGCTAGACTGTACTTAACCTACATCCCTAAAAGAACCCCTAGAATTAAAACCAAATTATACAATTCCAATAAACCTTAGGAAGCCGATAATGGCACCTAAAGCAAGCTCATCTAAAAGACCTGCCTCTACCTAAGAGAAACACAAGATCTAGTTAGGATTAGAAATTAAAGACAATAACAACATTATAGGTGTATATAAGCAGATTCGTGCCCTTGCAGCTAATTAGAAGGTTAATTATCTTTAAGCCTAAAGCATATAAGAGACTCTAAAGGAGATCCTAGAAAGCCTTACTGCCTTATAAAATAGCCTAGCCTCCCCTTTATAAAGCCTTAGTTAACCTATTTACTTAACCAAATATAATATACTAGAGAGTACGGACATAATAATAAAGTAATTAAAGTCCGTTAAGCTCCCTAACCCCCTACTATTGTTAGACAGCATAGACCTAACCTTTAAAAACTAGAGAATCTAGGTGCAAGGAAAACTTTATATTAACTATAACCATTTCCACTCTAAAGAGGCTAAAATACTCTACCTCTTTAGTTAAACCATTAGGGACGCCTAGCGATACCTCTAGGCTAAGTTTAAGGACGAGTTACCTATTTAGTTTATATCTATTAACAAGATAATATAGTATCTGGCTACTATCTATATTAATCCAAATAAAGTATAGGATGCTTATTATAACTATAACCGCCTAATAATAAAACCGAACTAACCCTTTGCTGAGTTTTAGACCCAGTTCTTATACCTAGTAGGCGAAGGTCAGGTTCCCCCTAAGAACTACCATTTAGACCTATACAATAAGCTTACAGTCTAACTATAAAAGAAGATTGCGGTAGCCTTAGACAACCTACCAACCTATTAAAGGCTTGCAGCCTAATATTTATCGCTGGATTCAGAACTAAAACAAATTAATGCTTATTTAGATCAACCAAAGAGGTCCTGTAGCGACTAGAACCTACCCGCCATACTAATAGGAGCTGGCGTTCGAAGACAAACTATAACTGCCCTTATACTAAAAGCGGTTATAACTACCTACCCTTAAGCCTCGCCTAACTTGTTATATACTACACCTTTAGTTAATGCTTGTTATAATACCCCAATTAACCCTACCATGGTTACTTGCTTTAATTACGGAAAGAATAGTTACTTTACCACGTCCTGCCTAGAGCTAAAGGATATAGGTAATATTAAGGAGATAGAGGAAGAAGAAATATCTAACAAGTTAGGAAAAGAAGAACCCTAGGGAAAAACTCCCCCCTAGGATATCCTATTAATCTTAAAAAGATTAATCTAAGTTAGCTAATAGGTGGAAAACACTTTACGGTTCCATATACAGTATCTTAAAATGGATATAGAGTTAATATAAATACCCTTATTAACACTAGAGCAAATGGCTTTACCTTTATAAATACTGCTTATGTAAATAACGTTGCTAAGTTCTTAAATGTAAATGCTACCCAACTAGAGAAGCCTGTTTAAGTAAAAGGCTATAATAGCTAAGCCAGTAAGCCGGTTACCTATATCTTAAAGCTATATATCACTATTAATAGACAACGCTAGTTTGGTATCCCCTTTTACATCCTAGACCTAGGGTCCTATAATATAATCCTTAGCCAAAAATAGATGTCCTACTTTAATATTTGGCTAAATGTTTAACAAAGACAGTTTATCTAGCTGGAGAATAGACCAAAGTTACCCTCTTTTATTAGAGAGATCCGCACTAACTACAAGACACTAGCCGCGAAGGCTAACCCTATTTACTAGTAGGATATTAGGGACCGCGACCTAGCTTTTACTTAAGAAGATGCCCGCCACAAGGCCGGTAGGAACTCTATACCGACAAGGATACTCCCCTAAGGAACTGCAGTTAAGGAGGACTCTACTTACAAAAGTAAAATGGATAGTAATGTAGACAACTTCTAAATTACGGAGATCCAGCTAATAGGGAAGAGGACGTACTAATAGAACATAGAGGATAACCTTTAGAAGATATAATAAGAGCTAAAAGGAGTAAAGACAACGCTAATACACTAAAGGCCCCTAAAATTGCGGATACCCCTACTATTATATGTAACAGTGCAAGTGTGGGTATTGAAAGAACGACTTAATTCTAAATCTATGGAAATCAAGTGAACTAAATACATGAAAGTAGACCCGGAACTCCGTAGTCTATGACTTAATATTTGACCGTATCCGAGACATATGAGGGTGGCGTCGATTGTGTCTCGG
>Ga0307507_10000905_pt1 | contig 65916 bp, 62 predicted proteins | sample 7_EM_MG_FD_207223 | JGI IMG/M metagenome (GOLD analysis project Ga0307507, IMG submission 207223) | Populus trichocarpa ectomycorrhiza microbial communities from riparian zone in the Pacific Northwest, United States - 7_EM | ecosystem: Host-associated > Plants > Roots > Unclassified | place... | reverse complement strand
TCTTGGCAGGAATTTGACCAATCAGACAACTTTAACCGTCGGTCAAAGTTCCTCAAAATCTCTTCAACCACCTATATAGAAAATAAGCAATACACAGAGTTTTTAGCTCCATAGCCTCAATTCAACACCCTTTGCTAATACAGATCTAGGGTAATATCAAACAGCAAAAACGACCTCTTGATAAGCTTGGTGACACAAAAGGGAGGGTCCAGGATTCGCTAGAATCTGACGTAGGCAAGGGAAGTTAAGTGATGCAGTATAAAACTCAATGTTTGTTTGGATTATTCAACGAGTTTTAGCAACATGTATAAATCATCATATTTTACATTATCAGACAATGCATGCAATATTTACTTAAGACTAGTACGACCCCGTATTACGTTCCGTAAATAGTTTTCTATATGCTAGAACTAACCACGAGTCACTTCTAAGTCACTCTTCGTATATAGATTGACTATAAAGAAACATAGAATGGTAGAAAACAACGACGTTTTTCTTACTTAATTCTAATTGTCCGCTTGGCATGCCAGTTAGTCTAAATCATGCTCAAAGGCTTAACCAAAAGCACTCAGCCTTTGCCCGTGAGCCCTCTTCCTAGCATCAACAGAAAATGAGATGTCACACAAAGGCTTCTGTTGAAACCTCCCCAAATGATGAACATGTAGGCCAGGGTGGTTTTTAATTGGTGCGATAATGGATCGATTGATAATCGCTATCGATAGCCGATAATCACAATTAATCGATAATTCTTGGCATTATAGTACGTGCGTTAATTTGAATTAAGTTCAACTTTCTATCTCAAGAATTTCATCTGAAATACCACTTCGTTTCCAATACTTTAAACACTCTACTTTCTCAAGGTTTTTGGCTCCCATTTGCGCTCTTTCCCATGAGACCGTACGTCGTGCCCCTGAGAAGATTCGTTCTGGTTCATCGCTCATGGCTGGAATTGATAGAATATCAATTGCCATATACGATAACCTTGGCCATCGTCTTCTTTGTTGATCTTGACACCACCATTCAAGTGCAGACATCTTACCAATATCGTATGGTTTACCATTACTATAGTCTTCGTACTCATCCTGACTTGCCGGTTGAGTATACTTTCCAAGATCCCGAGCAATCCGATCAAACTCGTCAAGATCCTGATCTTGAGGTTTCTTTTCGTATGATAAAGAAATTATAGCCTTTTCCCGGTAGGATTCCCAAAGCTCTTTAACCTTTTTTAATATAGGCTTTTGCCATTCTGTCTTCCAATTAGCACGAATATACTTCGTACGACGACTTGGATGAAGAATGAGAGCAGCCGCGTAAAGGGGTGAGTCATCTGTTTTACTGTAGTATTTATTAAAGGTCTCCCACCCCTTTTTTATCCGAGAATAAAACTCCTTATTAGAAGCGTGGTCGGACTATTATACAATATTAGTAAAATCAAATTAAATAGGAATTATATGTACAAGGGCCTTTTTAAAGTACTGAACAAGGACATCTATTGTGAAGAGTACATGATTGATTGTTGCATGGTCTCCCTAAGTTTCTAAAGTCGCTTGGTGGAATGGTTGAAGGAACATCTGGATCATACAAAGCCGTTTCCAGTCCTCTGGAGAGAGATATTCTATCTGGAGCGTGGCAAAGTGGTTTTTTGTATAGGTGTCAATGGCCCCCGCCTTTTGGTTAGCCGCAGCTAGTATCTAATACCAGCTATTCCATCTCGTACGGTTGTTAAGTGGAATTATTCTACCTGCTAGGTCCTCGAACTCCTTTGTACGACCAGAAGAACCCCGGATATGTATAACGATATTGTGAAGCTTGCCAAGTGGCCCCATAGTTCGAAAAGTTACCCGTTTCTCAACCTCATCCCCTACTTCTCCTTTTCCTTCCTGTTCGTCGTACGACTCAAGTTGCTCCATTTTAATTAGATTCTGAAAAAGAAAAGCTTGTACGGCAAGGTTAATAATATAACCAGTACAGCGGAGCCGTCGATACATAGGATCCCATTTAATTTTTTCTTGCTTTTGAAGATGGACGCCTATAATACGGCAAAGCGTATCATTTGAAGAGGCGTTATCGCAAACGATAGACCCAAGCTTTTGTACAATTCCATAGTCTTAAAGAACTGGAAGAAGAGTAGCGAATTGCTCGTCTCCACTATGGTTTACTACCGTACGAAGAGCAAGAAGGGCCTTTAAGTGCTTCTCTTAACTCTGGTCAACAAAGTGGGCGCAGATTCCAAGAAGAAGAAGCCGGTTTGGAGAGGTCCAGATATTAAGCGAAAGATGAATACTTGATAATGCCAACTGAAGTTTCTTTCGTACAATATCTTTTTGGGCTTGCTAGGATTGTTCAATCTTTTTAACAACTTGAGAGTGTGCTGTAGTAATAAAGTCGGTCGATTCTGGATTAAGCACTTGACAAAAAGTATGGAATTTAGGCCACTTAACAATACGGAATGGAAGGTTTCGTACGACGACTAATGCGACCAAAGCCTTATCAATTGCTTCCTGATCTAGGCGTTTTCGGAAGACCTGGGTATCGATTTTATCCGCTTGACCTGAGGACTCTGCCTGAATGTATAGTTGCTGTAGCGGATGGACTGTTTTTGCTTAAATTGGGCCTGGAGCTCTTTCAACAATAATTCCATGCTTTGATTTAAGATGCTGTCGCATATTAGTGCTAACTGAAGTATTATACGGCGATAGTACTGTACAGTGTATACAGTACTTATGCCGAGAATTCTCTCCGTCACGTGCCGTACGAGTGTGGACCCATGTTGTATGAGCGGACCTACCCCTTTCTGATGTATTTGATCCAGTTTGATCTGAATCTGGGGTAGTTAAGGCAGGAAGGGACGAATCTACTTCAGAATCCATAATTCGTACGATAGAAAAGAGAAAGGAGAATTTTGAAAAGTTCTTTGTGGCGGTGAGAATTATCGATAATAGCCGATAATAATCGATTGTTATCGATAATGATTATTAATCGAGCTTATCGAAATATTTTATCGAAAACCACCGTGCATGTAAGTTCTCCGGAGTCTTTAAATCAAGTAAAACTCCAAAGTCCGTTAGGAAGTCTACGGAGCAGAGACATATCTACAATGATAGCCTCTAAGTCAACTAGTCGAAGCAATATTTTGGACAAGAAGGCCATGAAAGTCTTCATCGCCGTTCGCATCCGCAGATTTCAAGAATAGGACTGACGCGGTTGAAATGTCTACTTCGTCCTCCAGAACGTCGAGTTTAAACGTCAGAAGTCGATCAGACTACTTCTGCAGACAGAATGCCTCCATACCGGTTGCCCCTAAACCGAGAGCCTCCAAACGAGATGCACCACTTGCACCCAAGCCCACAATAGAAAACAACAGCGCCCGGACTTCAATCCACCCAGATTCTACCTCTCCGAAGGAATCTTTACTGCAGATTTGCAAATTAGAACTTTTTAATGCTACACAGTGTAACCGACTATGGTACCCTGCCAAACCACCACTGACTTGCCTGCATATTGACTCGCTTACCGACACGCTCACCGACTCGCTCACCGACTCGCTCACCGACTCGGTCAATTACCCCTTTATTGTCTACACCTTTCATGTATATATACCACCTGATTTCCATAGATTTAGAATCAAGTTGCTCATTCAATTCCCACACTGCACTGTTACACACAGTCCAGTTGTTTAAAATAGAAATATATACGCTTTTCTGGTCAAGGTGCTCGTATGACACCTTTCCGTTCACCGAGGCCTAGGAGAAAGTAGGTGGCCGCCATTTTCGTGTTCGCTCTAATCTTGATCTGGGAGGTCTCCTCCACAGCAGATCCGTAGCAATATCATCCCACCAGAGTCCTGCACAATACGAACTCTGAAGCGACTTGGTAGTACGAGCGGCCAAACCGGATATAGCTGGTAGCTTGTCCTTCTCGCAGTTGAGTTGACAGCCTGAGTAAGATGCGATGAGTTCATACTATCTTCCGTATGTGAGGCCATTGGGGTAGGAACGGTCTGGATTTCGAAGCTTGGTTTGGGGCTGAATTCTAAGTTATTTGATCCGTGCCAAGTACACGATGAGCATTCCCACTGATTTTGATTCGAACCAATACAAAGTATTCAGCATGGAAGGAAGCGTTCCTGTAATGCCCATCCACGCTCGTCCAGATGCGGGACCTCTTCATCGTGTAGGTCATAAGGCGAATGCGATGAGATGTATAATCTTGCCTCGTCTCCAATGAAACAAGACACATTCAGTGTGGCAAATTCCCGATTCCGAGGCTTGAGAAGGCCTTCCGTATCGCTATTTGAGTTACCCGCCGCAATTGTAAAGTACGACTTTGTGTAAACATCCACTCTCTTTGATGACTCGATCTGCCAGTCTAACTGGTCTCCTTGAATAGTACACAATGAGTCAATCCATAGGCAGCGAATTCTGAGCACTCTTGTCACTAGGATGGCATCACGAAAGGTTAGAGGAGTTTCATGGAGATTGAAACCCCTCGTTTTGGCCGCAAATGTATCGCGAGTGGTCAAAAACATGTTTGATTTTCCCAGACATGGCTTTAAGCGACGTAATGATCTAGTTGACCAACCGGTTCGACAAGCCGGATCATTGCTTCCCGTTCTGATGGGCTCCCGAGGTCGAGAATTCGTGTAGGAAGTAAACGTGACTGTAAGTAATAGTAATAGATCTTGCCAAGGGTGATGTTGAATGTGTAAAAGGTGAAGGCCTGTGGAGCGGACGAGGCTGGAAGGCGTAGTACCTTTAGGAAGGAGCTATGTATTTGCAGAAAGGTGGCGATGGCTATAGTATGCACTGAAATAGTTCGTGAAAGCTTTAGGTTTATTTGTTTTGCTGTAGGAGGAGTGTTTAGGAGAGCAAATGTTGAGAAGAGGCTGAATTGTGGGTGGCATTTTATCTTGGCAACCCCTTATTCCGGCCAGTAAGCGCACCTTCTGTCTCAAACTATGGGGTTAGAAAGTGTGCGAAGCGAAGGTATGTTCGTCGGCGTTATAAGGAAGATGGTTGGAGAATAATTAGGCCATTGTGCTTACATTGCAATATGGCTACGCGCAAAAGACGAGCTTATTCTGCAACCGTGGCCGGAACTTCAACCATTTTCTTCTCTTCTAATGACTCCTCAGCAGTCTTGCTCCTTAACACAGCCACCCCCTCAACATGCCCCGTCTGGGGGAAGAAATCAAATCCTCGCAGGCTCTCAATCTCATAAGCTCCATTTCCAGGTCCAAACCCGCCATCCACACCCTTCATGCCTCCAACTAAAAGGCCAACGTCCCTGGCCTGCGTGTGGACATTACAGCTGACATAAACGACTCTCGCAGGACTATACCTTAGCAATTGCCTAAGGAAACTCTCATCACATCCCTTGCGAGGCGGATCAATTACCACGACAGTCTCATCTCTAGGGAATGTAATGCTCGCGAAAAGGTTCGCCGCGTCTGCAGCAATGAAGTTGGCTTGTGATTCAGGAAGTTTGTTGAGACGAGCATTGGATTTGGCGCATTCAATTGAAGAGGCTGATATGTCAATTCCAAGAGAGTGAGTAAACAGGGATGAGAGAGTGATGGTGAATAGGCCACTGCCCGAGTACGCGTCGATGAGATTGGCAATCCTCGGGCCTGTAGAGTTCGGTGGAAGGATGTGGTCTCGTATGTATGAAGTAAAACTAGGTAGAATGGAGTTGTTATTTTGGAAGAAGGACCCAGCAGGATTTATGAACGCGAAATCGTCTACGTATTCTGTGGATTTGGAGTTTGGATCGGTGATACATGTTTTTTTGTGAATATAGTTTCCACGGTCCTCGACCACCACATCTTTCGACGAGTCATCCGAATCTTCTGCTTTGCTCTCGTTCATATCTCCTTTCGATACCCGTTTCGTGTTTTCCCGTAAAAGGAGTGTTGCGCCTCTTTTATACGTGCTTAGTTCGTCCGCGACACGTTTCCTCTCTCGCTTCATGCCTAACCGCACGGCTTCCGTGCCTATGGGACAATCTTCAATGTCTATAGTAGTTCGAGTGCCCTTCTTCATGAATCCGATTGGCGGGACACCCTCGAAAACACGCTGTATGCCTTTACGTCGATCGCTCCTTGCCCCAGGAGGTCCATCAAAGTGCGGGGTGAGTTTCGTCCGGTATCCATATTCCATAGGAGATCCTATAGTGTCTCCAACAGCTGGCACTAAATTCGGGTCTAAATTGGAGAAATTCTGATATGCCTTTTCGACAATGGTCTTTTTGTGCGCCAGTTGGAAATGGTAAGGTAACATCTGAAACTGGCAACCAGAACAGGTTGCAAAATAAGGACATTTTACTAGAGACTCATCTCGGTGTGGCGATGGCTTGACGACTTTGATGAAGTCCGTTAGAGAGTAGGAGTCTTTAGAAAAATCTTTGAAAATCTTTGCCTTAACGACGTCTCCGGGAGCGGTAAATGGGACAACATAGACATGCTTAGAATCCGAAGATAATGCAAGACCGTCTCCAGTAGATGAGAGTTCAGAGATGTCCAGTTTTATCTCCGAGAATAGTTCAGGAAGAGTTGGCTTGGTAGAATTTGAGTTCCCATTTTCTTCAGCGGAATCTTTTGCTGGAGGATCCCCGAGCGTCTGCTTCTCGAGCAACGCCCGAACCTCAGCTAAGAGCACTTCCTCGTTTGATCCAGTGCTCTGAAGCACCTGATTGCTTTTTTGCTTCTTATTTTTGAATCTGTAAGATGTTCTACCATTACTAGGCCTTTTTTTCGGCCCATTGCTTTCGACTGGTCCAACATTTGCAGCAGAAGATGTCATGTTGAGTCTGGCGGTCTGAACAGTTCGTCCAACCGTTAAGAACGTCCGAAGTGAACGGGTGAGGGGAGTTGGAAACATGAGAGAAAGGGTGACCAAGCGGGAAAATCCGAAGGAAAGTTGATGCGGCTCAAAACCTTAATTTTTTATCTTTATCGAGAGCATCGACTGACGACCTCACCACCAACCCAATTGGACAACCTAGGCCGCTCAATTCGCTCTCAGTCCTAGTAGAGAAGGCATACCGACGCCAAAATGAGCGTCTGCCGCCCCGCGCGATGTCTTTTCTCCAAACCGACCCCCCTCCCTAAACCTTCCTCGCACCACCTCCGACCTTTCCACACGACACCATGCCGCAACACGCGGCGACGGCCTCAGTACCCCAATATTAAAGCTGCGGACCTCAACCTAATCGATAAGCATGCCTTAGAGAAATATCCAGCCTACAAGCCGGACGAAGAAGCGCTGCTGGCTAAGAAATACTCCGCCTCGCAACTAGCAGCTATCAAAGCTGCCGAAGCGGCCATCGACCCGCGCGACCTAGTCACGCAAGGCCAGGAGCGAACAGACCCATGGCGGCTGCCGTACGAAGATGACCTTGCGCAAGTCGACCCCATTCTCGACCACCCGGAAAAGATCCACACAGTGCCCGGCAACGGCAAGTTTCGTGAAACGACCTTCTACGAGCGAGAAACCGCTATAGAGCAGATCGTGAACGAGCAGATGGCCAAGATGTACCCGGATGGCATGCCAGAGAACCTTGACGAGGTCGACCAGGCGGATCTGGACAGCGCCGTCGACGCCGCAATCATGCAGGCTTACTTGGACCCGCGCACGTCCTACACTTCTAACAGCGAAGAGGCTACGCGAGCGTTGGCGGATCCTAGGTACTCGGTCATAATGCCAGAACTGCCGCGGATAGACTCCAGGGCTGTGCGAGCGACGGTGACATCGGAGCAACAGGAGGAGGTGGATCCCCGCATGAATCAACTGCTGCTGCAATTGGGCTGGCCGAAGGAGCGGGTGAACGCTATCAGGACCAAGACTCTTGTAGCCCATAATGTGACGAACCAGACACGTATGGGCAAGATTCGTTCCATGTACTACCTGACAATTGCTGGAAACATGAACGGGCTATTGGGTGTTGGAGAAGGCAAATCTACGGAACCAGAGGAGGCCATGAGAAAAGCGAAGATTCTAGCTATCCGGAATATGAAACCTATTCCACGATATGAGGGGCGAACTATCTACGGGGAAGTGGAGGGTAGAGTAGGAGCTGTGAGAGTTCAATTAAGCTCAAGACCCCCTGGTGAGTTAACCCACCCTGGGACATCTGAATATACCAATTGAATCTAACTTTCACAGGGTTCGGTCTCCGCGTCCAGAGCATTATTTTCGAAATGGCTCGCGCAGCCGGCATTCAGGATCTCTCAGCCCGTGTCCCCATCTCACGGAATAAGATGAATACCGTTAAAGCCGTCTGGCAGGCTCTCATAAACCAAAAACTGCCCGAAGACGTTGCCCGAGCAAGGGGAAAGAAGTTAGTAGATGTAAGAAAAGTATACTATGGCCGATCCGCGAATTAGATCTTTGAGATCTGTATAATAAAAAGCGTTTGGCGTGAGAGAGCATCGGAGGACATGTACTTTATACTATATCCGCATTTTATAGGTGTATGTTGGCCATGGCTGTAGCATATTGGATTGTAGATCATTCCGAAGCCTCCTGCCTCCTGTCTCCTGAGTTCTCGAAAATTCATGAAATATCACATATTCCTGCCATCCGCTATATCCTTAAATTCATGAAAGGGTATCACAAACTCCCAACCCCAAATACTGCTTAACGCCGCTTTCTACACCTGTCTATTTCGCGTATTCGAATATTATCGTGTCTCTTCCCCACCCACGCTCCCCCCATCTGCACCCTCCTCTCCAAATATTTGCTGCTGTAGCACAATGCTATACACGCTTGCCTTCAATAGTGTAAACACCAGACTTGTCTTGCGTTCAAGGCCCCTTAGCGCGTCTAAGATTTCGGCACTCGGATTTGCGGACAGTTCAGCTAGAATGGTGGACATCTATCAGGCTAGTTAGTAACCGATATCTAGAAATTTGATGATTGAGAAAAGGGGGAAAAAATGAGATAAATTCAGCACGGAAATCATGGTATAGTAAAAAGGTTGATTGTTCAAGTGTCGCATACATTATTCAAGTTCCCGAGTAGGCGCGCATATTCGTCCAGTACTTCTTGTTCGAGCGGTGTGAGAGTTTCGGCGGGCGAGATAGATGTTTGGCTCGTATTGGGCGCTGGGTCGGAAGGCGCAGGTGCCGTAGACATTGTTTTGTGCTTCTACAGGAGGGGCGACGAGACTGTTTAGGAAAGCTGTGCGGATGATCAGGGGGGCCAATTGATTGAGCTATTAGCCAGATTAAAGGCGAGGACTAGATTTTTCGTGGGATAGACCCATGGATTTGAAATCTGTCTCGAATCAGTGCGTAGGGTGGTGATGTCAATACATATTTTTGAAGTTGCGGGGATGGCAAACGCGATATAGTCTTGGCGAGATCTTGGTGTAGAGTACCCAAGTGTCTCACGGTGTGCTGTGCGGAATAGTCACTCATCCAAATTCGAAACAGCCATCCTTTATCCTAGATTATGTTTGCACAGGCATACTAAGACGCAAACAGTCATAATAATCTTGGACCATAAGGTGTGTTCGGGTAGAGTAGTAAACGTTATTTGCCTTTGTTTAGCTTGTATGATAAAAGGCAGCTTGCAGGCAGGATTTTCTACCAGATGCCATTGCCAGTCCGTTACCACTTTTATCTGACTTTACTTTCACCTATTGTACTTCTGCCAATACTACAATTGCTAGTACAACCCAAAAATGGCGCTACCGCACGACGAGATTGTGGCTTCACTAAACGTCATAGAGGAACGCTTCAAAGGCGGGAAGAATGTGCGAGTACGTCAATATTATGGCGAGCTTAATGGGACACCTTACTGCTGGGTCAGTATATCAAGTACCCCCGGTCTTAACTTTTGGCCCCCCACCCTAGTGAGGAAGGTCTCAGTAGAGCTATGGCTGCCAACCACGCCCAAAGAGGCAGCGAAAGCATAACGTACCGAATGCTTATCGAGTCGAACATTTTCCAAGGGCACCCGCCTGTCCTTACGCACAATGACCTTCGGGAGTTGAATATTCTTGTTGATAAAGAAGGTTCTTTCCTAACCGTATACGTGATAGACTGGGAATACTCTGCCTGGTGTCCGAGCTATGGGAATGTTATGAGGCTGCTGGGCCAGTGCATGGAGATCATTGGTTCGAAAAACTTGCATCGGACTCGCGCCTTACTAGCCTGAGTTGCTCTAGCATGATCGGGTTATGCGGAGTATTAAGGGTTATTTAATTGAAACTTTGGTTAGAGGAGCGTCCCTACGTGGAATGAAGGTCTGAAAATCGCTTTTGAAGTTACCATAGCAGCAATGTACAATAATAAAAGAAATTGAAGATTCTATTACGAACACTGTCTCCATTGTGCTCCTATCCGTACTCTCGACAACGCAGATCTATTGACTTCATGTATTCAACTATTGTACGCTATGAATACGAATTCTCTTAACAGGACGCTAAAATGACTAGTTAGCATTGGTCACATGGCTGGGAATATGAATATACGATTTTGAATGAGTGCGGCGGCATGGCCTTGGCGAAATCTTGATGTGGTACTATGCCCAGTGTCTAGTCAAACTTATGCAAGTCTGAACTCGAAAATATCCCATTTAATCTGTCTCGCTCCGATTTTTGCAAACATAGAGTTAAAGAAAGGTAGTTCAGAATAAAGAGCTGCCAACCAACCGAAACCCTCAGGCACGCCCAGTACGCCAATGAGAATATTTGCACACAAAAGTTCCACGCCAAATCAAGAACGGCTCTCAAGAAAGGTAATACTTTACAGCCTGGTACCCATGCTTGTGAAATTGAAAACACGCACAAAACAACACCGCGCGAGCCGTCTACGTAAATGAGTGGAGCGGGAGAATACCTCCAGCCGGAGAAAATGGAATATGACACAGTTCTTTTGTTCTCCCTTTCCGTCCACCAAGACTGATAGTTTCTTGTTCTTCTCCATCGCCACCTCTATCGATGGGAATTAGTAGCCGATAATTCAAGCTCCTGATCAGTATCCTCGCGTATATCATCGCCGTCGTGATGTAGCGTAACACTATTGAAATCCTCAAACGGGTCGGCAATCTCGCCCATTGGGGTAGAAAGACCAGAATCTAAAGGCACGCCCTTCACTTTCGCGGCACTGATATCCACACTCTGACTCTCCTTCACATTGCGGAAGTTGACAGTATCGATACCGCGGCCCTGATGCGGTATCATTGGGGGTTTCATGTGCCGTAGTAGCGCCCACTGCGTCGTGCGGAAAAAAGGGTGGCCTTTGACATCGGAAGCGCCAGCCCGCGAGCCGAGACGGCGCAGCTCGTCCTTGATGAGGAGTTTACGGATTAGGGACTTGCAGAGGCTTGGTATTGTTAGCTTGTCTGCACAATAACGTCAGCTGCAGATAACACTCACTTAGATACTGAAGGCGCCCCAGACCCTTCGGGGAATGGCACATCGTCACGCAGGATATTGGCAAATGTTGCGTTTCGGTTTTTGCCCTTGAATGGGGTTGTTCCGTAAAGCATCTCGTAAATCAAGATACCCAGCGTCCACCAGTCCACCGCGCTTGTGTGCCCGCAACCCTTGATGACTTCTGGTGCAATGTATTCTTCTGTTCCTACGAAAGAATTCGTCCTGAAGTTGGCGATGCAAGATTTCGTGTCAATAGTGGGCAAGTTGTTGGACGACGTTCCGTTTCGGCCAACTATCATGGTTGGTCGACCTCCTGGATCTGACTGCTTGGAAAGATCGAAATCTGATAGCATGATGTGTCCCGATTGATGCAGCAGAATGTCTGTGTGTGTCAATAACTATCAGAACAAAAACTATCAGAGTTGCTTACTCTCTGGTTTCAAGTCTCTATAAATGAAACCCATAAGATGGAGGTATTCCAGAGCAGCTGTTACTTCAGCAGCATAGAATCGAGCAGCATCTTCGTCTACACACTTATTCGGCCGTGTTTGAAGAGCTATAATTGTCAGAATCTGAGAATTCTTAGTCTGCCGGAAACTTTACCTCTGAAAAACTCCCCACCGCTGCAGTATTCCATGCATAAGTATAGATGGTCCTCGGATTGGAAAGAATGGTAAAGTGTGACGATAAACGGGTGATTGCTGGTTGCTAGAATTTCTTGCTCGGCTAGTGCGCGCTTGATTTTATTCCGCTTGATCATTTCCTTTTTGCTCAGAACTAGAAGGCGTTAGTGTTAACATCACAATGCCAAAACTGAATACCGTACCCTTCATAGCATACAGTCTGCTAGACTTCTTTTCCCTGACCAGGTATACCTTCCCAACATCGCCCTTGCCAATCAACTTGATTTTGTCAAAACTTCCTGGACCAACTTCCACATCCCGAACCTTTATCGAATTCGAACTATACGTCCTCCTGAAGGCTACTGCATTACGAATTTGACCGGGAGATGGTACACCGTCTTGTGGAGCTACGGGTGCGAGATGCTGCGAAGAAGGGGCAGGTTCAACCATGCTTAGAGTCGAGGAGTTTGCATGTTGCACTAAAGGTTCCTTGCCAAGTTCTGCTGTTTGTGGCCTCTCGTTTGATTTACTACTGGCAAAAAGACCTTGCGCGTTGGGAGCAGATGCTACACGACGAAGTTTCCGTGCAAGCTCCTCCTTCCCAGCTGTAGTGGCCTGATCGTTGGCTCCGCTTACTGCCTCTACCTTTGTTGTGGGTATAGGTGGGGTGTCGGGCGGGGAGGGTGGTACACTGCCCTCATTGTGATGCCGCAAGGCTGGTGGGCCCTGGTGGATAAAATAGGGGTTTGCATGAGCTGTTGGCGACATGCCTTCATCGAGTGGATTACCTTCGCTCGCAACAGTTGTCGAGCGGTTCCTGGTGATGTGTGGCAAGAATCGTGATTGACGGAAACTCGACTTTGATTCGGATTTCGGCGTCGAAATTCCATCGTTGGAGTGCTTGCTCTCCTTACTATCGTTGCTCCCTAGACTGTTTATGCGAAAGAAGTTCTTAATCTTCTGCGAGACCTGGCTGTTAGAGCCATTGACCTGCTTGTTTGACGATAAAGGGAGTCCGGAGAAAGTCCGCTTCTCAGCCGGCAGCGTCGAATGGCTCGACGAGGAGCTGAAAAGCTGTGTCATGGAGAATGATGACGTTCAGAGAAACGCTGCTGTAGTACGGGGATATTGTGAGGAGGGGTGGTGCTCTGCACGTCAACGCAAGGGTCTGAAGTGGATGGGGCTGTTCTCAGGAAGCCTGATCAGTGAGCCATGTCTTTGTGAGAATTTCGGAGTCAGGCCCCCAGCGTGCTGTGGCTGACGAGCCAGAAAGGAGTCGTCGTTGGGTTTGTAAGGAAGGCGGAAAGAATGTCGGGGTGTTGGATCGTTATGTCACAGTAGCAGAAGAACAAGTCTCGAGGAATGCCGAGCGCTGGTTGCTTTGCTCCCTCAAACGGCGGCTGAGGGAAAGGGAAGGGTGCCCGGTGGGGGAACTAGAACCCAGGTGGAAGCTGCCGAAGAAAGCAGGAAGCCACCCGACTAGGAGGCCGTGTCGGGGCTTTGCCGGCGCAATTGAAAACAGATTTTCGATGTACGACACGACTGCGAGAAAATCCTTCTATGGCGCTCTCGTCTGCGCTTCTACAGCATTGCTAGAGAGGGATATATACCTAGGACAAGCGCTAGAACTGAACAGTCTCAGCAGGCGCGCGCTGCGCCGACGTTCGCTGTTCCTGTGTGCTTTGCGTTCCTAGCTGCGCCTCGCACAAGCATCCTAGGCTTATGTTTGCCCTATGAAATTACTAATCTTGCGGATTTATCAGCTGGAGAAATATGCATCATGGCCCACTGTCTTGCGTAGTCTTCATCCGACGTCCCACGGAGCCCAGGGCTTAGCGTGGGCCGTTCCCCCGAAACGCCCAAAGTCAAGACGTTTGATTCTGCCCTCCAACTTGAGGCGAAGATACTATCCAATGCATTGCATGTGGTCGCGACTTGGTCCGAAACATCCTTTCGAAACTAGATGGCAGATGGCCAAAAACCAGTGCCACGCGAGCCCTGGAGTTTTCCTTTGAGTGGTTAGTTACTGTGGAGGATCGACAACATGGATTTGGAAGACCCCTTGCGGCTTGCCTTCTCCCCTCGCTTCCTCTGCACGTCAATTAGTACCGAAGAGTATTTAGAATGATTTGTATTTTGACTACCACAATTATCGCTGAGGAATCTATGCCACCACAGTACAGCCATGATTGATAATGAATACTAGAAAGTATAATTAGGTGCAATAATCCTTGTAAAAGCAAACGCCGCCGATAATGACCGATGAAAGGGTAGAGATGCTTTACTCAAAGATATCCTCCTTGCAAGCTATCCCCGCCGCTGTTCAAGTTCTAAATCCACTTCTTTTGCTCCATTTTCGTTGCATGCGCAATTTTCACCCCCAAAAGGAAGGGTATTCAGAAAGAGAGGTACGGGTTGACGCGGTAAGAAAATAATGTTCTCACACCATCGTTAGAATAGGCCTCATCCAAAAACCCTGATCTGCCCCGCCCTGTGTAGACCACCTTAAGCGATATTGATGCTTCGTAATATGACTTTTGTCGTGTATCGTGGTATTATGACATGATCAGCCTCAGTTGGGCAATGGGTTCTCTCGCTTATACTGCTCGATTTCCTCCGTCTCCTTGTTCCTGATCTCGCGGAATCGCTTGCGCCAGTTCTCCCTCCATCTCTTCTTCTCGTCACCAGACATGGCCGCTGGGTTTCTATCCTTTGGCTCAAATTCGTGCTGCTTGCCTCGTCTAACCTTGTTTGCGATTTGCTCAAGCCTGGCTTTGGCTGGCGAGTGCTCACCTGACTTCTTAGGGGACCCACTGGACTTTGCTGGCGAAGTTGATGTCTTTTGCTTTGACACTCTGGAATATGACGATTTAAAGCAGGACGCCTCTACGCTGCTATGCTCGGCAGTGGCGAAATTGACAGGCTCCATCAATTCTGCTAACTCGTCTATCGCCCCGTCGTATCCGGGGGAGAACCTCTGATATCCGCTCCTAGCTGAAGCAATAGGCATTGTAGTATTCGTTTCGGGAATGTACTCCTTATATCCTGGGTAGTGACGTTGAAGCGAGAGAGGTGTGACAATCCGATTTCTGGGGAATTGCCCGGGTAGAGGAACATGAGAGAACGTCTGTTCTGGCTGAGTGGCATGACTTTTGATCGTCTTATGAGCGTGACCATTTTGGTCAATAGAAGAAACTTCAGTATGCTGCTCTTGAGCCAACTTCTCTGGTCGCTGGCTGAAAAGTGGGCTCCCCGTATTGACCGATGAGGTGTGTTGTCGAGATTTCTGGGCGTTGATAGATTGATCACAGAACGGAGAGCTAATGGGGAGTCCGCTCTGAGAGACACCCCATATACTGTCACTAGGATTAAAGGTAGACTCGAATGTTGCTGCCGGCAGCAACGAATTGGCATCCTCTTGAGCAAAGGCTGCCTGATCAGCTTCGTGTGATGAGAAGGAAAGACTAATGCCAGAATCGTGTGGAGAGTAGCTCCTCATGGTTTGCCGAACTGAATTCTTCGACTTCAGACTGAGCGAGCTGATATTCCGTCCCTGGAACCCATCAAGACCAAGTGATTGATCTTTCTTGAGCGATGCCAACAGACCATCAGCATATCCACGAAGGACTTCTGGATCATCCAGAAGTCCTCTGTGCAATAAACCAGCCTGATACCCCTCCTGGTAGGTGCTAGGGGTGTGCATGGAATTCACCACCAGTGGACTTGGTATCTCGTGAATTGCAGCGCTGCGTTCCGCGGATGTCTTACGTGATCCACCAGCAGACGTGATTGGTCCCGGTTTAGGGGTACCCAAGTTACTAGAAGGACGAGACCCAGTTTTCCAGCCCGGCTTCTGAGATGCTGTGCCAGCAGACGAATTTGTGTGTTCCGTGACCGGATTGCGTTCTTGGCTCCAGGCGGTTGGTCTTGTGTCTTTCAGTGAAATTTGAGTAGAAAATGTGGAGGCTTTCCTCTCACCCGTACTGCGGTAATCTTGGTTCCATGGGCTACTGGGCCAATTCTTTTCAGGAGTGATCGGAACGCCGCTATTTTCAGAAGCTGATCTCTTCGAGCCTTCAGAATTGCTAGCAGTCTTTGGAGGAGCAACTCTTGTGGAAGAGTGCTCATAGGTATTGGTCGGAAAGAAATCCGCGGTTGATACGCTAGAGATGCTAGGCTTATGTCTGGTAGATCTCTCCTCAGTTTTGTCATGCGGTGGATCACTGGATTCCCCCCGATCGAAGAGCCAAGGACACTTGGCTTGCACAACATCATTGCGTTTTGGAGAGGGGATAGGGGATGGAGTGGGGGGCACGAACACCGGAGGAGGCTCAACGTTAGGTGTCAATGTCTTTGCTGGCTCGTACGTTGGGCTAGTCGGGTTCAGGCTTGATCCTTGAGTAACATTCTTTTTCGCACAGTCACAAGGATCCTTGATCTTCACTGCGTGAGAACGGCGGGTGGCAGAATTGGGCCAGGTAGGAGACTGGCTAGCTTTGTCACGACCAGTAGCTCGCCCAGTGTCGGCACCGCTCATCGTTGTGAGGGTATGCTGATACCCAGCGCCGGCGGGCGAGGCTTCGGCAGTCGAGAAGACTTTGCTTTCGGAGGAATACTGAGAAATTTCTGACGGATGAATGGCCGTGGCGGAGAATTGGGGGTACATATAAGTCGTAGAATTACACAAGTTGCCTTGAAGACCGATTGAGCTGACAGGTAGACTGATTTGAGGAGAGACCTGCTCAGGTCGTTGTGCCATTGGAAAAATCGGCCGAGCGACAGGCTGCTGGAATTGAGAATTCAAAGCCGGATTCAGAGATGGCGTTCCATTGCTCGACGGATGTGCTTCTAACTCTTTGATGGCCTTCCGTATCAGGTCCAAATCCGTGATGAATTTCATTTTCGCCTTTATGACCGTGTTTCTCCAGGCCTCGTCGCGATGTTCTGCTTGAAGTACTTCTTGTCTCTCCAACTGCTTAAGCTCCGCGTTCTTTGTTGCCCGAACACTCTTGAAAGCCTGAAGTCGGCTTGGAATGTCCATGGCGTGTATCGCGGCGAATGGATTGACTGGTGAAGCGTTTCTTGACGGTTGAACGCTGAAGCCTGGCAGTGATCCTGGGACAGAGAGCATGGTAGAGTCGCTTTGTTGCCCGACGAAACTTGAAACAAGAGGGACGAACGGATACGAAGAGTTCGGTGGAGAAATATACCCTTGGATCTGGCCGTCGACGATGTTTAGCGGTAGGAATTGATTGTTGACGTAGTGGCAGATTTGACCACTACTATTGTAGGCGAAAGGGCCGTTGAGCGCAACTTTAGAGATGTCAGGAACCGACTGCGATTGTAATCCCTGGATTGGAGAAACACGATTTGAGGTTTGCGACTTTGAGGTATTGTACGTATATCGAGGGCTGCTCAATGGCTGAAGGTCGCTTGGTACAACACGTCCGCCAGCAGTAACGCGCATACCCCGGGGACTGCCGTGTTCCTTGAGAAGCCTTCCAACTTCCCCTCTTTTCACTGACGGTGATGAGGATAGCTTTTTATTCGCTGATGTGCCGGCCACAAGGTTGGCTGTGATTGACTGACGGCAAGTATTTTCGGGACGAGTCGCAATGACAGAAGCCGAGACAGACGGCCGTAAGACGTGTTCTGTGAATAAAAGAGTAAAATTTAGTATGTGGAGGCGATGGAAACTGTACACGGACAAGCGCGAAGGTGTTATACAACGCGCAATGTAAATGAATACGCGTACGGTGAGTGAGCCTTGGGAAGGGAAGAAATTCAGATGAAGAGTGAGATAGATAGATGAGAGTAGGTAGGAAGGCTAGTGAGGGCAGAATTAGGCTGGACTGGCATGGTGTGCGAGGTGAATTTTGAGTGAATTAACAATCACTTCTCACCTTTAATGACCACTTCATCTGCAAATTTCTCGATGGAGACAGCCGATTCCGAGACCGAGTCCCTCAGAGCGAGCAGCTCTTCCACCCTATAAACCAGAGTCATCCTTTATCTTGCTCCTCCTGCCAATGTGAGATGAGATGATAGTGTTGATTCAATCAGACGCCGGAAACGAGCGAGCGAATGATAGAAGCACAAAACGAGTGCTGAGGCTGATGTGAGTATTTGTGGCGGAAGTCAGTCTAACCGTTCAAGGCTCCTAGTGTGAGAACTGGTGAGCCTTCAGAGGAGATGGTTGCAAAGTAACGAGTGAGTGCTGGTGAGAAACAGGATAAGAGGAAGCATACCAACGGCTATTGGACGGATTTCTCAAGCGGAGAACGAGCGTGCAGCTATCCAAATGCCTTAGAGCAGCAGCAGTAAGCAAAGAAGAAGAACAAAACCAACGATTGGTGTGGAAGATGAAGAGAATGAGAGTGATGTAGAAGGTTGGAGCTAAGGCGCGCGGAAAGGTAATTTAAGAGCATCCCGATGCTCTTCCCTCAGCTAGATGGTTAACAATGGGGAAGGAACGTCGTAGTCGGTGAAGAGCACTCCTGCCTTTGAATTATGACAAAAGTTGTGGTTGTTAGAGACGCAAGAATTTAGGAACGGCAGTTACCTTGTTGGCCGCAAGAGGCGCACGATGCGCATTGAGGATAATCTTCGACAAAGTACACGATGAATACCCTTTATGTAATTTTTAAAATACTAGCACTGTGCACGACTCTTTTTCAATTTGTTGGAAGGGCAAACTGGCGCATGCCTTTCAATTGTTGGTTTTACTGCAGTTGGTAGGGAGAGGCACTTGCCCTGCCTGTAATGAGATGGGCCTCAGCTATTATTAATTTGGAAGCAAGGACTGACTGAGATCAGAATGAAGTAGTAGCAAACGGATCGAGCCGCTTTTATGATAATAAGGAATGGAGTGGATAGAGAGCACTAAACGCCAGTCGCTATGCTGATACACCTGTTGTTGCTGCACAAAATTGAAAACCACCAACTCTGCAATGATGGCTATATTGGACCTTCCGGAATTACCTCCTACTCCTAGTAGCTCTTGTCGTTGGCGGAGCAGGCTCAAATGCATCATCATCGTCGGATATCTCATCGTCGCTCTAAATATAATAGTGTAAGCGTGGTCATCAAATTAGCCGGGACCGGGCTTACCGGTTCTTGAACCTTTTTGCCTCTCCCACTTGCTTGATTCCGCTGGGTAGCTGGCTGAGAGAAGTTGAGCTTAGACTGTTTAGTAACAGCAGAACGCGCAGGCGCTCTCTTCACAGGAGGCTTAGACCTGGTGGATGCTGCTTTCGAGGTTGGTTTCTTCGCTGTCCGAGACAGCCTTACAAACAGCTCCTCCTCTTCATCATCGTCGTCAGCCATGATAACATCGTCATTTTCGTCTTCATCATCATCATCTTCCTCAACAGCTTTCTTTTTACCTCTAGTACCTCGAGCAGCTGGTGCCTTCTTCGGTGCTGCGGCAGGCTTACGAGTGGTGCCTGCTGCCTTTCCTCTGCCACGAGCAGCAGGTTTCTTTGGAGGGATAGAAGCAATGTCTTCTTCGTCCTCTTCCGCTTCCGCATCGGTATGAATTAGTGCTCCTGGTTGGTCCGCCCATTCACCGTCAAGATCGCTGTCCCATGTATCAGGCTTTGGCTTCAGTTTTGCCTTTTTCTGATCATATAGTTAGCATTTTGTCATAATGTTACAAGAAATACTCACAGCCTTCTTGAGATGACCAGCTGCAAACATCTCCTCTAACTTCGATCGATAATGATCCATAGCTTCGGTGATATCTTCTTCCTCAACATCGTTAGAGTCTAGCAAATATTTGATCTGATTTGCGAGGCTCTCATTGACGAACATTTCCATAGCGTGTTTATCGTCCTTGTCTACAAATTGACTAACTGCATCTCCGAAGGAGTTTTGTGGGAGAATGGTAAGAGACTGGGCAGTGAGAAACTCTCGTACGAGCTTTTCTACCTTGACTGTATCAAGGGATAGCTGAGCTAGAATCGATTCTTCTGGAAGCTCAGCGTTGTCTTTTAGTTTCCCTGGAATAGTGTGAGACCGCTGCATTCCGTAATGTATACTTTACTTACGGTTTACGGTCGCTTTCTTGCGATAAAATTGTATAACATCGTTGACGTTTGCAACCTTTCCAACAAAACGATTGGAAAATCTTTGCGGATTTTCACAATCATATCTACCGCCCTCTGGAGCCGTGTATTCGACACGAAGTCGGATGAGAGGAAGGGGTGCTTCTAGTTCCTCGTCTTCCGCTTCGTCCTGGCAGGAAAGCCACTCTCTCTTTGCATCAGCAATTAGTTTCTCCACAATGTCCATAAGATATCTAGTAATGGTAACTCTGTTATTATCATCTTTCCAGACATCTTTCAGCGCACGTTCTTCGGAGAGAACAATCTCCTTCATAACGAAGGGTCGCACACTTTTCAGTTTAATAGGTTCACACTTGAACTCTTTTCCAGTGATGCTGACTATGGCGACATGCTTGGGCACGGCTTCGCCAGGCATAAGAGAAGTTGCCACGGATGAACCTGGTTGCATGACGTGGAAGGCCATTTCCGGATTATAGCGAGGTTCAATAAGACATTCATGCTCATGGCCCCAAATGATAAGGTCAAGAAAGTCCGGGAGAAAATTTTCAGGTAAATAGCCAGTTTCAGTGTAAGCATGGCTGGTACAGACATCAGCAAAGGCATATGGAGAGCGGTTTGAGAAACCTACTGATTTTGATGGACACTCATCAAATTAAACCAGTCACTCTTTTGAGTACTGGGCTGGAAAAACTTGACTTTGCCGTCTCTGAATGTACGAAATAATCTCTCATCCCTCACGTTGCTCATGCCATACAAAGCAAGTTTAGTTTGTCCTTTTTGGAGGAGAACGGGTTTCACCGAGATGTTGTCTGATTCGGGAGTCCGTCCGTAATAGTTTACCAGGCCAGAAATCTGTAGCAAATCCAAAGCGGCTAGATGGCCTTCCTAGCAACTATAAGTCGATATATCAATAATGTCAAATATGCAGACATACTCCAGACGGATCATCATGATTTCCATGAATTGAAAAAACTGGAATTGCAACGTTGATATCCGGATCTTCGTAATTGACATGGTTGAATGCTCTGCCTCCAAATCAGCCTTCGTCTCGTCCACGAATATCTCTTTAATATATTTACCCTTGGAAAGTCTCGCTGGTGTCACTTAGCATTTCTAGCTCACAAGGTTTATCTCCAAAGCAATTCATTCTAAGTGACCGCATAACTTGGTACATTGACTTCCTTGAAGGTTTGTTCTCATGGAATAAATCTCCTGCAAGTAGTACCATATCTACATCTCGTTCTTTTGCTAGACACATAACCTCATGAAAGCTTTTCCAGCTATCATCACCTCGGATAGGGTCGCGCTCATTGTAACCCACATGGCTATCTGTTGCCACAAGCATGCGGATGGTGTCTGCGTCTACAATTGAGCTGTAAGTGGGAGCTCATTGATCTGTGCAAAGAGAAACCAACCTGACGTAGGCATTGTCGTAAATTGAGGTTGACGAAGGTAAGAGACAACCGAATAGACGGGAGAAATCAGGTTCAAAGTGGTCTCGTCCACTCTATTTACGCTCTTCCACAGCAAGAAGATGAGTGAATGACTATGGAGATTTAAAGTGCACGAAAGACGCGCTTCAGCCTGATGCCAAGATATTTCGTTCACCCGCACTCACGTGATCATAAATTGTCCCGTCTGACCAGCCGCTCCGCAAACTCACCACCGAGAAGCGCATCACCAATGTTTCCCACAAGAGCACTATGCGCGCGATCTGTTTGGAAGGGTAAGCCAGAATCGTGGCCTCGATAGCGGTAGCTAACATTGCATTAACAGGTCCACACATTGTCCCGTAAGCTCTCAACCACCATTCCTATTATTTGAGATCTCTAACAGTATCTCCGATAGCCTCCCAATCGTGCGACCCAAACCTGGTGAGAGGGTTCCGCCTATCAAGACCCAAGCGCGGTCTGCGACGATACTTCCAAACTTTGTGGGCCTCAAGTTTCAGGTACACAATGGGAAGATATACAACGATGTAACGATCACTGAGGATATGGTTGGACATAAGCTTGGAGAATTCTCCCCGTACGTGCTCCAAACCCTCTAAAAGACCTATATGGCGGATATTTGATGGACGGAATGTGATTTTGGTATATGTCCTATCATATGTGGGCTAACTCCGCCAGTAGGACGAGGAAGAAGTTTTCATACAAACAGACCAAGAACAGATAAAAGCTGTCACTGGCGGCGAGACGTTTGGATTTGGGTATCATTGGGCGGCGTTCTATGCCTTCTTCTGTACTACTATTGTACAATTGAAACATCTATTGAGACACATAGCCTGATTCGGCGTGCTGTTCAACATGCTGGAAATAATCCCAAAAAAAAAGACGCCCAATGGTGTTGACCGTCATCACACCTATGCGCCATGACCCCAGTATTTCCTGTTTCATAATCCACCGAGTGCTCAACCGATGCCCGGTTATAATCGACAAAAAGATGTTCCCAAAAGTAAGCCCAATCGATCAGTGACGAAGGCTTGAAGGAAAGGTTTGTATGTGGTTGAATCATCGGTAAAATTCCCCCCTCTTGATATTGACCCCATACTCACCGACCGCCATGCCCAGATCTTCCATTGTTAACACCGTCCGCCCTTGGCTGCCTCCTTGACCACCACCACCGTAGCCCGGACGCTGGACGCCTAAATTGAGGCCTTTGCCCTGCGGGCCTCCTTCTTTACCGCCTTGCGCGCCGCCGGTTGCCGCTGCACCTTGAGGCCCTGCGCCCAAACCAGCTGCAGCGCCCAACCCTCCCATGGGGTTATTACTTGTTGTATTTGAAGAACGAATTCTGGAAAATTGATATGCATCTGCAGCAATATCGGCGATGAACTTCTGAGTTGCTAGAGCAAGCAGGCGAGCGAGATGTGGTGACGTCTGGGGTGGTGGCGGAAGACCCGCGAGAGTTAGGTAGTAATTTGTGACTGCATCTGGGATCTATAAAGATTGCGGTTATCAGCCAAATACCAATATTGAGAGTAATGGCAAATACTGCCAGCGGAGTTGGCATACAATCGGCGCGTAGTCGTCCATCTTGCTTAGAAACTCGCGTAGACTGGCGTCTTTCTTCGCAGGTATGCGTGCCTCAAGAGCTGGCGCAACGCCGCCCATACCATTACTTGAAGAAGGATCTATATCATTTGTGGCATCAATATTCATCGGGTCTACTTGTGTTGCATCGGGATTAAGGTCGGCTTCGATGGAGGCATCAATCTCTTCACCAATCTCCATGCTAGGATCGGTAGCGGATGACTGTGAGATATTTGGATCGGCCATGGCTGTGATTAGAGGCTATAAAAGAGAAAGAGCGTAAAAAGTCGCTGCTGATGTAACGGATGATTATGCTAGCGGTGATGAATGGACTTGGTGAACGATGGAAGCAGCTTGGCGTCGGCATCACTATTTTCCGGTTGAACGGTTCCTGGGGCGAATGATCGTGCGGGGAAGCTTTCTAACGTTCAGCTCCTTCATGGCCCAAGGGTCATATGAACTCTTATAGCTTGCTGAGCTGTAGCCTCTTCATTTCTTCGCGGGGCCTTGAGATACTTATGCTCAACACTCTCGAGATGAGGTTAGATGATTGGGAACGAAATCAATACATGCGTCTTGTGAATTCATCTATTGTCTATACAACCGGGAACACTCCTCAGCGAGCCTTAAGAACATTGAATACGATATAGCTTGTAGTATGACAGCCTTCTCCAAGTAATCAGATTACTGCTCAAAGCTTAGAGTCTTTTTCCATTTCGTTCCATTTCTTTTCATCAGGTCAGAAACCTCACCAACACAGGAATGTCACAATGCAAAACCTACTTCAACTCCACTTCAACTCTACTATAACTATACTTTAGCCTCGAAGTCTCAGCTAAGTTTCTTTATCGCCTAGTGCTTCGCAAGCACATAAATCTTGACCTATCTAGTTCCCTCTGCTTCTAGAAATCCCCTTTCAAGTTCATCTGTATCTTCAGGAATCTATCCTAGTTCTTTCGTTACCAAGCTCGCACGAGGTTAGAATCAACCAGCCAATTCGGGCCATTTGATCTCACATACAGTGAGCTCTCTTGCCACAAACGCAGATAGCCACCTTCGATATCCTAATACACGCCACCCAACCCGTCAACCGTCAACCGTCGGTGCGGCGTATCACGCATCTCAATGTGGCATTATGGTCTTCCTCACTAATCTGCCTAATGAATTACTGGTCCAAATCTTCTGCTCCCTAAGCGATATCGACGATGCTCTTCATTTTGGACGAACTTGTACAGCAATCAATCACATTCTGGAATCTCCAGAATTTTACTTGCTAATTATGCGGTCAATCATCGTGAGTAGTCTATCAAAAGATCAATCTCTCATATACTTACGTATAACTAGGTTTCATCGGACACACATCGTTTCGATATTCGACTATGCAATATTCTGGATTTGCACCGTGAATTTGTCAACTACTTTACTTCGGGTGGTGCAAGTATCTCTGTTAACGCTCCTTCGCCGAGAACAGTCTTTTACACACTCAATTGCTGGGAAACAAAACTGCACGAATGTGTATTGAATTGCCCAGACGAGATAAAAGATGAACAAGTATTTGACACTGTAGCTCGGTGGCAGGGTCTCCGGGTTCTTCAAGATCTGTACACCTCCAAAGAGTTGACACAAAAGGACTATATCTACCCGAAGCACTGTAATACCCCAGATATCTTTCAACGCCTGGACCTGCTCCAAAACCGAGGAAATGAAAGCTACGACGACTCTCCCTCCACGCCAAAGATGCCTAATGGCCAACCCCGCGTCTTCGACGCCGAACAAATCAGCCGCTTCTACTCCGCAGTAACGTGCTACTGGCTCTACAACGAAATCCGCTGGTGTCTCACTCACATCTCGTACAACGACTGGCAGATCCCCGACTTCCACCGCGACACCTTCCTCAAGCACCTCGATAGCCTCACAAGTAGCCCACTCCTCTTCGCCCTCGACCTCCTCTCCATCCACGAATTCCTCTATGCCCACCTCCTGCCCCTGCACAGCCGCGGCCTCGCCGACCTGCCCCCCAGCCCCACCAACCCCAATCCACTCACCTGGGCAACACTCAACCCCTCGGAGCCTCCCGCGCACGCACAGAAAGCCGCGGGCCTGCACAGCTTCCTCCACCGCTCCGCCGCCCTCTTGCAGCCGCCCGACCTCATCGCCCTCGCCGCCCGCGATGTTACAATCCACAGGCCACCCTACCCGCTCCTCGCGCCCCCGCTCTCCCTCTTCACGCACATCGAGCCGCACCCGCTGCCTGGAACCCGCATCGCCGTGTCGAGCTTCGGCTACGCGCCGCCGACGGGCCGCGTGCAGGTGCCGGCGCAGCTGCCGATTGACCCGCACGCTGCATTCCTGCGGCGACGCGTGGACGTGTGCTTCCAGCGGGTGCAGAGCCCGGACGCGGGGCTGCCTGGGCTGGGAGAGGTGTTTGAGGCGTGCTGGGCGGCGGAGGCCCGCGGGGCGGTGTTTTGGTGGGCGCAGAGTAGTGCTAAGGCGGCTATGCGGATGGAGCGGTGGAGGGAGGACGAGAGGGGGAGGAGGGCCGAGAGGCCGGATGGTGGGGTGGTGTCGTGAGGATGGGTGGGTTGGAGTGACGTTATGAGAGTGAGTTGTTGTTGAAGGGATGTTTTGGTTCGTTCTATGAATGTTGATGAGAGCCTTTGTGTACGTACATACGCCTTGTGTGGAGCCCTTTTGACTGCGTTTGAAATGGTGCTGGAGTTGTTTCAGCGTGTTTGTGGGTGGCTGGATGGAGTTTTGGGATCTGGACACTAAAGGTCAGGTTGATCGCTGTGTGAGGTGTCCAGAGTTAGGCGTTTGTTGATCTGGGGAATGATTTAATGGGTTGGTTGGGATGAAGTCTAAGATTAGTGTTAATGATCTGCTGTCAATAGTTGGTCCATGCTCATAAAATCATAAAGTTGATATCAATGAAGGACTTCACAGCGCAAGCTGTATCGAATAATATCGAACGGTTATCAAAGTAATCTGGCAATGGATGTCGCCACCGCTAGTAGGGAGGTGGCCGACCCACTCCGGCCACACCCTTGTCGCGATAACAAGAGCATAATTGAGGTGTTAGTATTAAGTGTGACTGTCAGCGCCGGGGTAGCTTTCTGTCGGCTCCCGGAGGGGTAGAAGTGTCTGTCTAATGCTTTCCAGTCTTTTCGAGAACACATAGTCTTACAAATTCCGTAGGAACATCCAGATCTACTTATTGTCTCCTTGTCCAACATACCGGAATCAACTTGCTCCATGTAAAAGCTGACGTTGCCGTCGCTTGTCCCGCCAATGTACCTAGAGTATGATGGAGCGCATGTCGACTGTGGCGGAGAAATGGCATGTCTCGACCATGCTGGGTTCGACGGGCGACAATAAGGCCGGAGTGGGTTCCCGACTGTCAATTGTGGGCTCTTCAGCGACGCCTCGGTGGCCTTGTGGAACCGATTTACATTTTCTGGCAAGTGAACGGTAGAAGCCGGCGGCGGTGAGTTTCGTTGGGAGATATATTGATGGGGGCCAGTTGGTGTAAGAGTATATTACAAAAAAGGTGCATAGAGGCGAAAAAATCGCTTATTTTTTCTAGGTCATTTTGCGTGTAGTTGCAATCACGCCTGCGTACAAAGTAGTCACGAGGCCTAACACTACACCAAAACTCTATACAATTAATATTTGTCGCCAATCCTTAACGTTTAATAACTTCCTTGCACTTCTCCTGCATGTTTTTAATATATTTAAGTGCCCAGTATAGATCCAGCTTATTCTAAAGGTCCTAAACTACCTGCTTACGACGGGCTCATAGTTCTTGTTCTTCCCATGCTCGTCGCCTAAAATCAATGCTAACCAACTCGGCCCTTGGCCTGTGTGCTGGCACAAAAGCCTCGCACAGCATCCGTGTGTAGCGGGGTCATATCGTCGATTAGCTGACGAAGTGTCGAGTTATCATAACTATTCAGTGGGCACACTACCAGCACCAACGAATTAGAAATCAATGGGCTACTCCGAATAAGCTTACCTGGAATCTAATGGTGCATACCAGTGCCCCGCCCTTTCTCCGTCTCTCTTTGCAAGAATCGGCCATCTTCTGCAACAGCTCCACAGTCGCTTGATCTGCGAACGCCTGCAACATGGCTACTCTGTCCACCTGCTTTTGCTCATCGTACAGGGATGAGGCTGATATTGTCATGCCAATGTTACCGAACACACGACTGGCGCTGGAGTTTGGCGGGTAACGGGATGCAGACGAGGAGGCGCTGGTATCACTCGCCATTGTGGAGTCGAAAGTCGGCTGAACCAGACTTGGCAGTATCATTCTCTAGTTGATCTGTATGCGGAGATTGGTTTCCGCCTTTTGTGAGCCTTACTCGGCTTACAACTTGGGCCAAATACCATTGATGCGACTCGGTCGTATCTGACGAGCTCGTGGTGGAATGAAGGAACATGGGCCGTGTTGCGTCAGAATTCCATTCGTGTTAAAGCTTTTTGAGTGATGCACAATTTGCACTATCCGGTGTTCGAATGTGTGGAAGTATTTCGCGGCTGTGAAGGGGTCGATGAGCCGGTGCGAAGCGATGAATCTCTCAACCTCGGTGAGGCGTATGTACGCTTCGCTAACCAGTGCATCTAGGCTGTTTTTTGGAACATTGGGCATGTTAAGGTATTGTAGTGGACAACGGCATCGATTGTCGCTGATTTCGGGAAGAGGATCTACAATGTGACTAGATCCGAGCTCGACATTAACTTCGTGTGAGATGCTTGCGTGATGAGTGTCAATGTGCTCCATAATACCGCGCGCGATATCAAGCTCATGACTATCGCGGTATGGGTCCCGCCGCAGAATCGCGTCACAGAACAGAGCTGGAATGGAGGGACAATTCTCAGTAAAATTCCACAAGCCTTCGAGGAGCGATAAAGACACTAGGAAGCTTTCAACAGATATAAGCAAATGTCCGAAAATATATCTTTCCGTTGATGAGTGCGTAACGGGCGAGAGTCTTGTGTTTACCGTCTGCAGGATTGGCGGTTCAAGGAGTGGAAGACATAGTGGCATAGGTTCATCAGGTTTTGAGGCTCTAAACATCTTTCGTAGCTCAAGAAGGGAGTTCCTGGCAAGCGGCGTGGTGAGGGAATATTCTGCTCGTAGGTCTGGGAAACGGACAGCCTGATTCTCCGCGGATTCTGACGGTATTTCCGGTGGGGAAGAACGCTCCGGGCATGTTGAAGAATCCCTTACGATTCCGGACGCCATTAGAGCTTCACATGGCGACATCTGGTGAGACGGCGTGGTATGATTGCTGAGGTTGATCCATTCCCACAGCAGGATCCGTGTGGCCAGCCGTGGACATACGACTTCAGCAAATGACAACTTATATAACCACAGCGCCAAGCCCAATACGTCTGGTGCCAACGCGCCCTAGAGCAGAACCGCTTCTTGCCCGCTTTTTCTCCAGAACTTCACAAACGTATGTAAGTTCTATTATGACCATGCACCCTTAGGGTATGGGTCGCTACTAAGTGCTAACTAAATACTTTCGGCCACCGACATACTTGCTCCAATTCAGAAGCCAACTATCCGTTGCCCGACGCCATGCTCACACCTCACAAACAAAGGGTGTGGCCGGAGCGGGTAGGCCACCCTCCCTGCTCTTGGTGGCAACGGTCACTGCCGCATTACTTTCCTTACCGTTAGATACCATTCATATTATAGTAAACGCGATTAGCCTAGGTAAAAAGGTGGAGGAGACTGATTAAGGTTCGTAGTCTTATAGTGTACTTTGCGTGGACCTTCTAGGCACCCTTAACATCATTTAAATATCCAACGACTTTGCCAAAAGCTGGAGAATAGCGATGATGCTGGCGGTGGCACTAAGCGGGCCCTTGTAGAAGATGGATAGAGATCATAGAGACGTATAGAAATGCGCGTGGGTAAACAAAGGCACGATGCCGATAGAGCATTTGGCGGACGAGCGGCTAGACTAAAGGAGACACGAGAGGAGGTGCGGCTAGAGAGGAGTGCGTTCTGTACATCACATCGTTTGATCTGATTTCGCTTCCATTTTCTTCAACACCTAGCGCCTGCATTGGCTAGCTAGCACACGTTTCCGCCCGTCGCAGCTGATTCTCCAAATCTAAAAACAAACGCTACGCAAAGCATCTTTTTCCACCACTGCCCCCCACCCGACTCCTACCTTTACCCCTTCTGATCCATCTACGTGCTCCCTGGCCCACCCAACAGCGCAAACCGTCTGACAATGCTCGGTCCAATCTCGTCATACTCAGCCTTCGTGTGGCAATAACTCCTAAACTCCGGTGTCTGGCCGAGCAGGGAGCCGCCAAACCACGGTCCGTGGCGCTGGCGCTTGTGCGTGATGACCTGGACGTCGAGGCCACCGCTCTTGGCGCCGCCAGAACGGGCCTCCGATGCGCGGATGCGCGCGTCCACCAGGTGCCGGATGTCGCGCTGCAGGCGGCGGCCGAAGTCCTTGTACAGTGTCGAGCCGCCCGACAGCACGATGTTCTTGTAGAGCCCGCGCCGCACGTCGATGGGCGAGGTCTGGATGACGGTGTCGACGATGGTGGGGAGAGGGGTCAGGAAGTCGGACGAGTAGATTTCGGGGTTGAAGAAGATCTCAGGGGCGAGGAAGCGTTCGTAGCCGACATCAACGACCACGGATTTGCCGTTCGGGTACGAGACAGTGTGTTTGCCGAAGCGCTCGGGTTCGCGGTCGAAGCGGGAGAACTCTTTGACGATGTCCGGGCAGACGTAGCAGAATTCTTCCTTGATGCGCTCAGCGGTTTTGAGGGATGAGTCTGGCTCGCCGCGGTCACGGAGGAGGGATTGTACGAAGTAGGTTATGTCACGACCGGCGATTGGAATGCTTTTAATGGAGGAGCCGATAACATAACCCTCAGCAACGGGGATAACGTGGGTTACACCCTCACCTGAGTCGATGACGGTGCCTGTTAAGGAGCGGTCTTGCACTTTGGATGATGTCCAGGAGGCAGCAAGAGCGAGCACAGCTTGCACGGCTATGTAGAGGCCTGCACAGTTGAAGGACTCGAACATGATTTCGGCAGTGTTTTCCCGGTTTTCAGGCGGGTTAAGAGGCTATGGTGGGATTAGACAGGGAAATGTGTATGAGTGACGGCGTCGGAGCTTACGGGCTCTGTGAGGAGGAAGTAGTGGTCTTCAGGCTCAACCCGCAGGTATTTGAATATCGAATTCGACCAGAAACGTTCCATGTGATCCTGAATGGGTTGTTAGCAATCGTCCCCGACATTCACCATTCCAAGATTCCAGTAGCGTACCCAGTTTTCTATCTGGCCATGCCGTATAGGATAATGAAGACCATAGCCTGCTTTAGTTAGAACCTGAAATCCGCTCTTCATCATGCCACCGTCAACACACCAGGTCCAGCTGAAGCTGCGAGAGCTTCATCGCCAATGAAAAAGTCTAAGTCCTCCGTTCCACGCTTCCCCGAGAGATGGCCACCTGGTCCAGCCCCGCCCGTTAAGAAGGAAGGCTTATTTGCAACAGCTGGTCTGCCTGAGCCTGAGCCGCCTGCACCACCTCCGACACCTTTCGTTGCGATTGCTGTAGGGAATACGAAGGATGGAGAATCGTTACCGGCGAAACCTGCATGAAAGGAAGTGTTAGCTGGCGGGAAAGTAGCCAGAGGCCTTTTGAATTGGCGAACCTAGTTTCGAGTAACCCGTGCCGCTGCGGAGGAATCATAGTTAGTTGCTTGACAAGCTCGAGGATTGGGCAGGCTCCGTAAAAGGATCTTACTTGTCCATGACAACGGCCGGGGTTTGGGACGCCATCTTTGCTGCAACTCACGCACAATACTGAGAAAGGAGCAGCTCAGGAGTACCCTTGTATGCCGGTGGGTTCTGCAATTGAGGGTGCCTGGGTGTATTCGTCAGATGCGATGCGCGGAGGTTGATGTGGGCGGTCGAAATGGGCACAGACACACGCCCCGCCCCGCCGTCATCCAGGCCAAGCGACGGCGGACTAGTGAGCAAGGCGGCGAACGAACTCGCTATCAGGCACGTCAGGCTAGGTACCACGAGGTAGGCATCCGTGGAGTGCTCCTGCCCGCCGAACAAGGCTTCAGTACACACCACAGCTGCTATTAGAAAGGGACATGAGAAGCATCTAGCATAAGTCCGAAACCCCCAGTGATATGCGGAAGGAGTTACAATGAGCAACGCGGTCAAAATAGCTGGCTCTCAAGCGTTTGTTGCGTGATGCAACCCTCAAACGGCTCATCAACATCCCTCGGTTTATCAACATTGCTCTTGAGTAGCCTCAGTTTGCTTGACCTTCCGTGCATCTTATTGGTGGAGATCTTCATTCCTTTAGTTATCCTTTTTCTCACTCTTCGCTGCCGCTCGTTTCATGTCTTTCCCTCACCCGGACAGCACCAACACCGCCAAAAAGTGAATTGTGACCGGCTCGCAACCCCTCTCCTACCTCCTCTGCATGACATTCAAACCATTCTACTCTTATCGACCTTCTCTGAAACCTGTTGCCGACTTTTATTTCATCTCAATGACTAGCGTCGATTAGATACCATCTCAGTTATTTCAGACAATCTGACAGCCCACACTGATCTCGGCACACCCAAACGCATCTGCGTGTTATTGCCATTGCTTCTTGTACCTACCACTACCTAGCTGATTTACAATCACTACAGCTACAACGTAGCCATCTCAATCGACTACTAATAATCCGCTATTCAATCCGTTAGGCACCTTGTCCTAGCTAGCACGCCAAACTGGGGCCGCGATTGCGTAGGCTTAGGCGACATCTCTCGTGGAGAAAGGATACAAAGTCATCCGATTCCCACGAGAGCCCTATCGCCATCGACGGTGGGAGTCTTTTCCACTCATCTGACGGCACCATGTTCAATCGAAACCGAGGCCGCAGCGGCGGTGATATTGCTGCCATATTTGTGCATGCGGGAGCAGGATATCACAACCCACAGAATGAAACCTTTCATCTTCAAGCGTGTAATGAGTAAGTGAACGTCCGCCCAGGCTGTACTTCCTTCTGCTTGCCTTAATCGATTTCCAACTCTTCTCGTTATGGAGTTATGCTAACTAGCAGCAGTGCTGCGATAGCTGCTATGGCCGTCCTGCATAGTGGAGGCACTTCCGTGGATGCTATAGAAATTGCCGTCAAAGTACTCGAAGATCGTGAGATCACTAATGCTGGCTACGGGAGCAATCTTGCCATGGATGGTGTGGTAGAATGTGACGCCTCAATCATAGATCACCATGGCCGCAGTGGGGGGGTGGGAGCTGTAGCTCGTGCGACTTCAGATCCCATCTTGCGTATTTGCATGCTAACAACTAGCATTTAGAGGTTAAAAACCCCATCTCTCTCGCTCGACTAGTCCTCGAAAACACGACGAGACAATTAACATTACGTCGTGTCTCCCCAAACCTCCTAGTATCCCAAGGCGCCACCGACTTTGCATTTGAACAGGGCATGCCTATCTTACCACACGATGCTTTGGTCTCGCCAGCCGCGCGAGAACGATGGGTTCGATGGAAGGCAGATCTCAAGTATGCAGAAAAGAAAGCAAAACGTGATGCAGGGATCATCGAATACCTACCGAGCTACAAAATCAAAGATCCAGCTGCAGACCCAATCTATGAAGAGCAGGTAAGAAAAAGGATGCGGGAAGAGCATACGAAAGCCATGATGGGAGGCGCTCTAAATGAAGTTCGCTCGGTATCTCCTCCTTTGTCGGATACTTGGAAGGATCGTCTTTCATCGCCCTCCATGTCAGCATCTGAATCGTCCCGAACTACTCCTGACTCACCTCACTCTCCGCAGACGGATCTATTGCACGATCTCATCGACCCACGTGGACCGCCACCTTCAATACACGAACCATCCAAGAACGCTTTAATCAACAGTACCCAAAAGGTGCCGACCTTCTCGAGTTCTAGAGCATCATACAAGAAATCAGGAAGCCAGGACGGAGAATATGATCTTCCGATGATTGCTACCGATCGGTATATTGGACCTACCTGGATCCCAGGTTGCACTCATTCCTCTTGGGGTGATGGGTCGTCTGGAGGCGAGTCTTCGGATTCTTCGTCTTCTGGTACACTGCAACTACCCTCTCTCACTCCCAGTCCACCCAACATTCCTCTCAGTTCTCCACCGCTCGCCGCGTTGGAAGCTCCTCTTCCGGGTACGCCACCAGAAAAAGCGGAATCGCCCTCCCCGCAGGCTTCCACTCCGCTGAATCATGTCGATGAGGCACCGCCATTCCCGCCCTTTCCAAAATACCCGAAACAGGATGACAAAATAACCGACACAGTAGGAGCCATCGCTATAGACTGCTTCGGAAACATTGCATGCGGAGCTTCTTCAGGAGGGATAGGTATGAAGTATCGAGGTCGAGTGGGCCCAGCTGCCCTTGTCGGCGTTGGTGCAGCGGTTGTGCCAGTTGACCCCGAGGACAAGCAAAAGACGTGCGTCGCGACTGTCACGAGCGGTACTGGTGAGCACATGGCAACAACTATGGCAGCAACCGTTTGTGCAGAGCGACTCTATCATGGAGTCAGAAAACTGAATGGTGGAGGCTTTGAGGAGGTGAATGAAGACGAAGCTATTAGGACGATGATTGAGAAGGACTTCATGGGTAAGATTATTTAAACCCCTCCATGGTATATAACAGCTAATCAAATCCGACGGTCAGGCCATCCCAGCGTCAAGAATAGTAATTCAGCTGGAGCTATTGGAGTCTTGGGCGTTAAGAAGACGCGCGATGGCGTGGGTCTCTTTTTCGCTCACAACACTAATTCATTTGTAAGTTCCGTCACTCACGTGAATAGCAAGTCCTTATTCTGACAGTACTTACTCTTCCAGGCCCTAGCATCTATGCATTCAGACGAGTCGAGGCCTGTCTGCACCATGTCTCGTAGTAGTGGCAACGGCAGCATTGCGCACGGTGGACGCCAGATGAGATATCGCAGGAAGAAGTAGGAGTTTGTGGATGCAGAGCCTCCATTTCACTTCAAATTCCGCCGCAACACGATTTTGGTATGCACGAGAAAGCACTGGTTTTCTCCCCTTAGCAAACCCTAGCTCAAGTCCTTCTCTTTCCACTTTCTAAAATCTTTTTCTTGCTTTTCCATACATAGACCTTAATTCCGATCTCCTACTTTTACCTCGTTGAGGCCAAAGGAGTGCGGAGCGATGGTGGTGCGAATGCGTCTTGGCATTTTCTCTTGTCTTCTCAGACCGGGCGGAATGGGGGTGAATTTCAATTGCTGGTGGCAATCTTTTCTTTCCAGTTTGTTGTGAGAAACCATGGGTTCAAACAGTTCAATGGACGGGGCTAGACCGGTTAATGGATATGTTAACGACGGGAGCTATCAAAAGCTAAACAAACCCATCCCATCAACATGCTTTGAGAAAAAACGCCAAGAAATGCTTGATGCGACATCATGTTCCGCGCTGTTCCTTTCCAGATCCAGAAACCCAAACGCAATGCCAAAATCCGCGCCGTGACTCCAACCCGCGTCCCGCATCGCCCAATCCAGTCCAATACAATCAGTCCAATACAATTCAGCCTGGCTCGTTGCCTTCCAATCCAATTCATTCAAACACCCCCCACTGACTCGCACGCTCCCTTAGTTCGCACCAGCCACCAGAGACATAACAGACCCCATTCACGCATGCGTGGGCGTGCCCCCCGGATTCGGCGTCATGCTCCCCGCCGGGGTGACCGCCTCGCCCGGGGCACGCTTCCGCTTCTTCTTCTTGCGCGGAATCAGCGCGGGCGTCGCCGTCTGCGCCGTCGAGAGCGAGAGATGCGAGCCGCAGGTCAGACAGGTTGCATCGGGGAGGGGCTCACAGAAAACTGCACGAAAAAAAAATAGTCAGCCTGACCGAAAGCCCAGCACTCCAAAAATCTCAGGGACAGGGGACAGGGACACAAAAACTCACTGCTCAAACAAACCGAGCACACGAACCCCACATCGACAACGTCGCGATGGCAGAAGCACGCGGCGCGGAAATCGACGTCCCCGGCGCCCGGCAGCACCAGCGCGCGCCGCGCCGTCGCGTCCGCCAGGAACCCCATCATCAGGTACTGCAGCAGGCCCTGCGGCGCGGCGGGGGCCATGTAGATGCCCCCCGTCGCGTCGCAGGCTTGCTGCAGCAGCACCGTGTCGCCGGCCAGCTTGAGGATGTCGATCGGCACGCGCTGGCGCTGCGCGGCGAAGATGGCGTTCATCACGGGTATGTACTGCGATGCGAGGTCGCCGGAGACGCTGAGGACCAGGATGCGCGAGGTTAGCGCTACGCGCTGCTGGCCGGGTGTGCCGTCCGAGTCGGCGAGCGCGGCGCTGGGGTTGTCGGGCGTGAGGGAGGGGTCGACGGGGGAGTGGCGGATGGTCGATTTCGAGATGTAGGCGAGCGCGGTGGAGAGCGCGCCGCCGATTAGGGTCGTCGTGGTGCTGGTGAGGTCGCTGGCGGTCGTCGAGGAGAGCAGCGCGGAGAGGTTGGTCTGGATCGCGTGCTCGACGGTGGCGAAGGGCCGGTACTTGTTGGCGTTGTCGGAGAGGGGCGTTGTGCCGTTGACCATGTCGGTGTCTGGGTTTCTGGAGCCATTCTGGGCGGCAGTGTTATGGCCGTTGGAGGCGGTGTTGGGGTACGGCGAGGGCGGCTTCGGGGTTGGAAAGAGCCATTTTGTCCGCTGGGAGTGGCTTGCGATGACGGCGACTTCGTTGGCGTTTCCACTGGCTAGGTGTGCGTTTATGAAGACGAGGAGGTTGGCCACGGCTTTGGAGAGAGGGAGGGTGGAAGAGAGGTGTGCCCAGGCGTGTGGGTTCGTGTCGAGGATAATGGCAAGGAGGGACGGAGGCGGTCCTATTCAAGTTATAACGGGTGAATTTGAAGCTCATGAAGTATGGTTTGGAGCTATGAACGCACCATCAGACGTCTTGATATGACGATCTGTAGCATCGATGGCATTCATGGTGCTGAGCAGTCCTACGGGTAGAAGATGAGAGCAAAAACGCGTCGGGCTAGATGTTTCATGACGCTTTAGGCTCTACCCAGTAGTTTTATTTGCAGGGCAGGAGCTATGAAAGCGGATAGCTAGGACAATCGCGATGTTTGATGTAAATGATGCAGGTCAAAGTTCAAAAGTTTAGCGCTTGTGATAAACGCGAGGTGCGCCAATAGCCGCAACCGTCTGCCGTTCCGCCTTATGCTTGGTTGCGCCCTGGAATGCTCAGCTCCAGCTCTTGATAGTAGGTATACTAATCATATAACTCCTCCTATCACCGTATGACCGTTGGAATGTAACCAATCCATGGCTTCAAGCTCTAGCCTTCAGCAGTATGTGCTCATATTGCCAAGGTTTGCAGGGCGATTGCGAAAAGAGCCGTCTGTTCAGCTTTAATTATTCGTTACGTCTTCGTCAGTACTTACCTCCAGGAAGGCTGTGAAAGTAACCTAGCAAGTATAAGAATATTATGGGCCCTCAAAATTCCGTAACACTGAGGAATTGAAGTACGAGTCGTATAGTTATTGCCATGCGAGATGCAATTCAGACATACCTTTGAGGGCCTTCAAATTTTAATTTTTCTTTATTAAATATCAATACCATTTTATTCATTGAATGAGCTAAGACTTCGGGGGAAGCATTTTACAATCGCATTTAACATGCAGTAGAGCTTCAACAGGTACTCAGGAGGGCTGACTAAATGAGCAGGCTAGTATCGATTAAAATGCCCAAGTCTCGAATGGGAAATCCATTTCTGGCGAATCCGACCGGGCTGGATAAAATGGTCGGAGAGTGCTGAGGCCATGACCTCGTTTACGCAAGCGGAAAGCATCATTAATCACATCAGGAGAGAGTCGGTATTCGGGGAGAACACGGATGCTAAGACGGAGAAATCGGTTAGACTCCACGTGGATTAAACTAGCAGGGCAGGGGGGAAGCGAAGGCAGCAAGGGTAGCGAGGATCTCTAGTCGATTCATGCCGGAAGATCGACTTCGCGTCTCAAACAAGGAAGGTCAACCGAGCCGAGGCTTTTCACGCGCGGCACCATTCCCCCTTTAACCAAAGTTGCGAGTTGAGTTGCACAGCGGACACTCGGAATACCCCGTGGGGGCCAGTCGAACATTTGCTTCGTATTTATTTCAGTCTTCTCCGTTGCTTCCCGCACAATTCCCCCTTTGGCAGATTCTGGTCTAAATCATAGCAAATTATACTGTTCCTGGATTGCGCCGCGGATCGTACTGAAGTAGCACCGTCATCACCTCTAGCAGCCACTACTGTAACTACACCTCTTTTTCACCATGCCTGAAACAATCCGGCGGGTCAATGGTTACGAAAAAGGTGCCTATACCTACTACCCTGTAGTAATTGTGGGTGCTGGAGAGTCTGGCATTGCCATGGGCTGCAGGCTCAAAGAGGAGCTTGGATTCGATCAATTCAGAATATTTGACAGACAGGCTGGAATTGGAGGAACTTGGTGGATAAACAGATACCCAGGCGTTGCTTGTGACATGTGAAACTGTCATTCCTTTGATTCTATGCTTTAAGCTAATCTCTCCGTAGCCCCGCCCTCTTCTATTCGTTCTCCTTCAGTCCAAATCCTAAATGGACTACCTTCTTTCCCCCAGGGTCCGAAATTGTACAGTATCTGCAAGAAGTTTGCGAAAAATACCAGATCACAGACAAGATCCAGCTCAACACAGATGTTGAAGAATGTCGGTGGTTAGAAGACGAAAAGGTTTGGGAGGTCACTTTGAGGCACCTAGTCGCCGGTATGGGAGATCTGGGATCCAAGGATCGCCAGAGAGTCCTGGCTGAGCGCGGAGAGTCGTTCGTGTTCTCAGCTACAGAGGTCGTCCGGGCAAAAATGGTGATAAGCGCTGTTGGCGGCCTTGTCGAACCCCGTGGTTGGCCGGAAGACTTTCCCGGATACGATACATTCAAAGGCCCAATCTTCCACTCCTCTCGATGGGACCACAGTGTCGATTTCAAAGACAAGAATGTTGTCGTTGTCGGGACCGGTTGCAGCGCCGCCCAGTTCATTCCAAGGCTTACCAAAGCCCCATATAGCGCTAAATCTATCACGCAGCTAATGCGCTCTCCTCCATGGGTAGTGCCTCGAATAACTCCACCATTCGGTGATTCAAATTGGCAGAAATGGAGCCCTACCGTACTCAGCAACGTACCCGGCCTTCTTAGAACACTTCGAACTCTAATATTTTTGGAAGCTGAGTACGATTTCAGGATATTCAGTAGCTCGGAGTGGTCTAAGAAGGAACGAAAAAAGATGGAGAGCGAGCTGCTCAGACACATGAAGAGAACTGCGCCGGAGAAGTACCATGAGATCCTCACTCCGGACTACGGTGTTGGATGCAAACGAAGAATATACGACGCTACCTGGTTCCCTGGGCTGAATGACCCGAATATCGATCTCACAACCCAGCCTCTAACCAGCGTCCATGAGCATAGTGTCACCATTGGACCCGGAAGGTCGTATCCCAGCCCAAAGAAGACTGATTCCAACGCACCAATGGAAGAGAGGGAGATCCCAGCCGATGTTATTGTTCTAGCTAACGGCTTCGACACCACAAAATGGCTACATCCTCTAAAGGTGGTTGGCAAGAATGGAAAGGATTTGGTACAAACCATGGAGGAACGAGGTGGCGCTCAAGCATACCAGGGGACAGCCATGGACGGTTTCCCCAACTTCTTCATCATATTCGGACCAAACACTGCGACTGGGCATAGTTCCGTTATCCTGGCGACCGAAAACATGGTCAACTACAGCCTCAAATTCATCAAGCCGGTTCTGGAGGGCGATGTGGAGACTGTGGACGTGAAACACGAAGCCGAAGTCTCCTACACTCAAGATATTCAGCAGAAGCTGAAACAAACAATCTGGTATAGTGGTGGATGCCAGAGTTGGTACCTTACCAAAGACGGGTGGAATTCAACAGTATATCCGTAAGTTTCTTCGCTCCTACAGGTGATATGAAGCCGTCTAACATGAAATGCAGCTACACACAGATTGATTTCACCCGGAGGTGCATGTTTCCAAACATGAATGACTGGAATATTGTGTATACCAGCAAAGGTCTGGCAAAGAGGCGGACGTGGCGTACTATCCGTTTCCTCACTTGCGCTCTTTTGATTGTAGGAGCGTATCGGGTTAAGCAGAAGGGATTGGGGCTTGCAGATGCCAAGAGCATTGTCCGACAGGCGGTAATGGCGGTGTTGAGTGGAGGGACTCAGATTCTAGAGGCTGTCAAGAGCAGGCTTTAGGGCAAGTGTTCCCCTCCAAACATCAAGTCTCCCACCTTATCAAGATTTGTCCAACTTTATAGGTATTGACGCGTCTTTTTATCAGTGATTGAATATATATATATTAGCTCTACTTTATAAAGTAAGAGGCCCACTTAAGATTACACTATATATCGGCCCCTCAAAGTCCGCCCGAACGTTACACTCTCGCGTGGACACGTCATATATTATATTACACACAAATAAAACCTCAATTCTCTTAATAATTTGGAGCCCCTCTACATCAAGCGTCTTGCAGAGCCTACATCAAGTGTCTTGTAGAGCCCTACGATAGCATCTTGCAGAGTCTCCCTACATAGAGCCTCCCTACGTAGAGCTTCATAAGATTCACGAAGATAACATAAAATCCACCTATCTTATAAAACTCTTTAAACTTTATAAAGTCAAACCTCTCACTTTATAAAGTAGACTTAGTATATATATATTCAATCACTTGATAGAAAGACGCGTCAATACATAGAGTTGGACGATATTTGACAAAGGGGACTTGACGATTGGAGGGGAACACAAGCAAATCCTGAAATAGCTATCGTATATATCATGCGGATAGACAATCGTAGTAATAGTCCATGGTTTACGGTCAGACAAATTCCGAAATATATCTTAAAAGACATTTGATGAAAACTCCGAAACATGCCAAGCGTTCTTGAAGGGTGTTTCCAGGAGCCCTTCTGCGAACCACGGATTCTTGATTGCATTCAGACCGGGTGTGTGACTTCCACTTAGCATTGAGGTTCTTAGAAGGATTTATGATATCCCCAAAATTAGAATCATAATGCTCAAGGCACTGTGCACCGCCTTGGCGCATCCGGTTGAAAGCGCATGATGATCTTGGTGATCAAACAGCACAATTTTATACCTTTAAAGTAATAAGCACGATTATTTTAACGTATTTTAACGTATTTTTGGGTATAAATCCGCGTAGTTTGATCTGCGCGATCAACATGCACTTTCAACCAGATGCGCCAAGATGGTGTCAGACGGTGAGCTTATATCAACCAACCAGGAACTTCGGGCTTGGTCTCAAGCTTCCCCGCAGACAAACCCCGGATTGATTTATGGAGTAGGGACCGAGCGCTGAAGGACCGATTTGCACCAACACCGCACACACGACCCGCTTCAGCACCCACCAGCGGCCGCCGGAGACCCTTCGGAAGACTTGGATTGTTCGTCGCATTCATGGCCTCGACTTCAACGGTGAACGGCAGCGAGAGCATCAGCCCAACGGCCGAGCCGAATGCTCCACAAAAGCGCAGGAGCGACGAGGGAGCACCACAGCCCCGGGCAAAGCGCAATCGATATATTTCAATAGCATGGTGGGTAAAATTGAGATGTCTTCGGCAGGACATACTGACTCCGTCAAAGCAACGAGTGCAAAAGAAGAAAGATTAAATGCAACGGGCAAAACCCATGCCAACGATGCGGCAACCTCTCATTGGAATGTCTTTACGCACCGAACTGCTGCAACAACTTCAAGGACTCGGAGTACTGCAATCTCTGCCTGCTTTTTACTTTCAGAGCTGATTTGGGGTAGTGAATTCAAGCAAATGGATGCGCACATATCGTCGCTTCAGGAGCAGGTCGACCAACTGTTCGCGAACCTAAACTCACTCCGAAATCATGTTGACACAAACCCGACTACCATCGAAACTCCCTACAGCGCTCAAGGATATGCCCGATCGCTGTCTATCTCCCAAAACTCTGCCATTCCGGCATCGCCAGCCCACAACAGAAGCAAGTCTTACAGCAAGCACCCTCGGTTTCATGGTCCCACCAGCTCCACATTCAATCTTGGCGTAGCAAAATCGAGTCTACAAACCATGGGCATTACTGGTCCTGAGGATGGCGTGGATGAAGGTTTGGTGACTCAGGATGCAACACCTGCGGGAAGTCCTCCATTAGCGAACACAATTCTCCAAAAGCCGGGTCTTCATGCGTCGAAGGATCCCATCTGGGCAATAACGAAAGAGGAGGCTGTGCGATTAGTTCATGTATGGCATGAGGAAATGGGCATGATGTACCCGTTTCTTGACATTGACAAGATAACGCGCTATGCCGAACTTCTCTTTTCCTTCGTAGAAGCTGCTAGCAGATCCGGGCTGATGCAGGGCACTTTACCTGGTTCTGATGCGATCATGGACGAGCAGACCAGTCTGCTTAAGTTGATTTTATCAATAGCTATGACGCTTGAAGGGAGTGGAAAAAGTGATCTGGGACGAAGGATGTTTGAAAATGTTCACAGTGTCGTTGAAACGCTACTTTTAACTCCTGTTGATCTCAGGAGCATCAACATGCTTGCTCTGACGGTAAGGATTGACCGTTTTCGCTCGATATTTTAAAAGTCGCTCATATGAAATGCTAGGCGATGTATCATTTCCACCGTGACGATGAAAGCCTTGCATGGCGTGTCATTGGTCTCGCTGCACGGCAATGCATGGAATTGGGCCTCCACCGTCGTGAAACATACAACACCATTTTTAGCGACGAAGAGGAGCGCTCGAGTGCGGTGCGAACTTTTTGGTCTGTCTACGTCCTTGATCGTCGGTGGAGCTTCGGCACGGGAATGCCATTCGCGCTACAGGATGCAGATATCGATTCGCAGTTACCAAAGCCTGTAAGATTGGTCCGTAGCATATAATATAAGCAATAGAAGATACTCACAAAGCATTCTAGGATGATTCGACACCTTACCTCATGTCCATGGTCACGTACAGTAACATAGGATCCAAAGTCTGGAAATCTGTGGCCAATGTAGATGGCGCCAGCAACAGCATCAGGAAAGAAGACATTGGGTATCTTGACTATCAAATACTGCAGTGGCACAGGTCAATACCAGAGTCTTTGAAATTCGTCCATCCTGAAACTGGCCGAAAACCGGAACCTAGTAGTCGAGGTATCCACCGCTTACGAGTGGCTCTTTATCTCCGCGCAAACCAGATGCGGATACTCATATACCGGCCGGTCTTGCATACCGCTACTAGCATCATGGAAAGCATGGATCATGCACAGGCTGTTGTCAACGTAGCAAAAGATACAATTCGAATCCTAACACACACCAACCAAACATCAGATATTTACCGGACGCAGCAGGTCATGTTCAACTACTTCCTCATCTCTGCTCTCGCGGTGCTCTTCCTCGCAGTCTCCCATGCCCCTGCACAATTCAGTAGTCAATGCAGAGACGAATTCTACATGGCACTAGATCTAGTGAGAGGTTTATCGGCAAACTCTTATGTTTCGAAACGATTGTGGAAGACAATCAGAGTGCTCAAAGAAGTTGGTCCAAAACTGGGACTTAACGTGTGTAATTCTGCTGTCGACACTGCAGATGCTCACTCCACGGCGGCAGTTGCGATGGCAGGTCTAGCAGGGCATCCGGTTGATGAAATAGCGATCTTTTCGAACGGGCGAAACGGACACACGCTGGGAAATAGCCCGAATGGCATGGCTAACGACTTAACGAATTTATTTGAGGCTGCTGGAGGATTCGCAAATATAATGTCGAATGGGTTCGGTCTTCCATCTGGGGAAGTGGTGACACATGGGGAAGTACTGCCGTCGGTATTTGGCCATGATGATGAACTATCAAGGATTATGAGGGACTTATTTTGATCTCGCAAATTGACGCAATTCAATGGTTGAATGTACCCAATACCTAAAAGCTAAGCGTGATATGCGATATACCCGAAGGCAGCGTAGCCCATGGGACGTTTTCAGCAAGCAAGGGTGTTCTGAATATAGTTGGATGCGAATAGCTTACTGGGTGGTGGATTACAATATTTATTTTTCCGGCTAACCACGCATTGCGGTAGGGATGAATATCAGTCCATTCAATAGGCACAGAAATTAATATAATTATGGATCTCTACATACCCCTGAAGCGCCTTGTCTATCATAGGAAAACACGTGACAAGGAGGGGGTGGGTACTGGTGGGAATTGTAGTGCGCGGGTAGAAACCAGATGTGTTGAGAGCAGACGACGACCGCACACAGACCGACACGCCGCACGCCTCATCACCCATCTACACACATTTCGTTGCACCAATCCTCACTCTGAAAATATTCAAATCCCTCCAGCGTCTTTGATTCCAGCCTCACTCTACCTCCAACCTGCCCTAGCCAACCGCTTCAGCATCATCATCACTTCCCTAATCTCATCCAACCTTTACACCCAGCCTGAGCCCCGATCAGTCCGGCTTCATGAGCTCTCCTGCGATCCTAGCTGCTGGTGCATCCGCTTTTTCCTAGCCACCTCTCCCCACCCCTACCGCTCTCCTTGCTGCGTCTCTACCGTACGAAACCTATCCGGCGCATTTCCAACCACCCACCTTATCAACAGGAACGATCAAGACTTCTCTATATCACAATTGGCATCTCTATAGTTCACTGCAGATTGACACACCACCAAAAGCTGTCTCTCCGCTTAGACGAACGATTAAGAAATCTTACGGCGAAGCTAGGGCCGCGTCACAACCACATCCTTTCGGCCAACCCTTGTCAATATCACACACACATACGTACCACAGCGATGTCATCCTCATCGCAGGTCGCAGAATCGTGGATATCCTCGTTCTGCAGCCTCCTCGGCCACGAATACTTCGCCGAAGTGTCAGAAGACTTCATCGAAGACGACTTCAACCTGACAGGCCTACAATCCCAAGTGCCCATGTACAAGGAAGCGCTAGAAATGATCCTGGACGTGGAGCCCGAGGATGACGAGGACGAGGAGGACGACGAAGAAGACGACGAAGACGACGACGAGGTGCTGGGCGACGAGAAGCCGGTGGGCGCGCCGGGCAGCTACCGGCGGGCGGGCGACCGGCGGCACCTGCGGATGGCGTCGGACCTCAGCGTGATCGAGAGCTCGGCGGAGCTGCTGTACGGGCTGATACACCAGCGCTATATCACATCGCGGCCGGGCATCCAGCAGATGGCGGAGAAGTACGAGCTGCAGCACTTCGGCACCTGCCCGCGCGTCTTCTGCAACTCGTGCAAGGTGCTGCCCGTCGGCTGCAACGACACGCCCGGCCAGGAAACCGTCAAGCTCTTCTGTCCCAGCTGCCTCGACGTCTACACGCCGCCCAACTCGCGCTTCCAGGCCGTCGACGGCGCCTTCTTTGGCACCACCTTCGGCTGCCTCTTCTTCATGACCTTCCCCGAGCTCGAGATCGGCGCGCCGCGCACGACCAGCGTGGGCGGCGCCGAGGCCCTGCTCGCCATCCAGGCCGCGGAGAGCAAGTCGCGCTCGTCGTCCGCCACCAACAGCACCGTTGTGCCCGCCGCCCAGCCCTCGCTGATCAACGGCGTCGCGCCGCCCAACCTGGCACCCGGGCTCGGCCCGGGCAGCGTCTACGAGCCGCGCATCTACGGCTTCCGCGTCAGCGAGCGCGCGCGCTCCGGCCCCCGCATGAAGTGGCTGCGCATGCGGCCCGTCGACATCAGCGAGCTGGATGAGACGCGGCGGTACTGGGAGGAGCGTGGCGGGGGCGGGGGCGGTGGCAGCGGCGGCGGGGCTGGCGGCGGGGGTGAGGAGAGCAATAGCGCCGAGGAGGGGCCGGCGGTCGGCGACGAGGACGCGAATATGCTAGATGTGGCGGGCGCCGCTGCCGCTGCGGCGGATGCGGGGAGGGTGGGCGTGGCGGTCGATCGGCGGAAAAAGGCGGTCGGGCGGCGGAGGAGGACGAATGGGAGTGGGAATGGGGGTGGGAGTCCTATGGATACGAATGGGATTAGAGGCGCGGGATAGAGTGCTGGAGTGATGGGGAAGGGTTTTCTTAGCGGCCGGATTGGGTCGGTTGGCGAGGGCTTGTTGTGCGGTTTATGATTGATGGATGACGGACGATGAGTCAATGCTGGAGGGCTTATTGTTTAACATTACCGCGCCACGTACCGGAGAAAGAAGACGTCGTTAGACAGGGGTTCAGGGGTGTTCCCCTCAGGATAGGAGGAGAGGAACAAGGGGGAGAGAGAGTATGTGTGTTGGGGGGGTGTCTTCGGTGCCAATGTCACTGCCAAGGCCGGGGCTTCTAGGATCTAAGTTTGCATCACGGCGTTTTAGCACATCTGCCTCTTCTGGTTCCTTCTATAGCAAGAAGTCGTGCTCGGGTTGCTCCTATTTATATATTTCTCTGTTTTCTACCATTCTATCTATAGTCTCGGTATTCTTCGTTCTCATCCCGTGTTTCTGCTCCCATTTTTCCTGCGCTGCGTACTTCCCTTTTTCCGACTCTTGGGCGGTCTTCTGGTTTGGCAGTGAAGGTCTGAATGGAATGCCAGACTTCTTTCTACTTCTACTTCTTCTCCCGCTTCTGGTTTTGCTTCTGGTTTTGTAGTGGCTTGGTGATGAAGAGCGACTTTGGGGGACTCTAAAAGCGGGTCAGATGCTTTTTTTTGGGTGGGGAGTGTAGAGATTTATTTGAGATGTAGAGGAGAGCGGTACAACCGGTTCGTATATGGATTAATATATACACTACACTGAAGAACGTGCCAGTGCTTGTGCTACCGCGATGGTGACGACTGCAAAAGGGGTGCCGGAGGAAGCGGGGTTGGAGAGGTGAGGGGGCTGAGGAGACGCACGTAACTGTTAGGTAACCTGAGAGCCTTGACGGGGATGCGGCGGGAGTGACGCAGTGGGGTTGCTAGAAGGTCTTGCAAAGAGTCGTACCGCAGGAGAAGGGGTGCGGTTCTCTGCAGATTCGCCCCCTAATGTCAAATCAATACCGTTATATCAAACCACAATAGCTCCGCTCTTGTCATACATCTTCTACGTACAAGATGCGATTATTTCGGCTTTGAGTTGGGTGTCATTGAAGAAGTGATATATTCTAGTCTTGAAAGTATTTGCGTCGATGGAAATGCCCGGTTGCTGCAATTCAGGAGACTTGGAGTTATGCACCTACCAAATCCATCCATGGTTTTGCTAAAGTATCTATATGAAGTGATAGCGTGCTTCTGTGATGAGCTTCATTGGTGTTGATTATTGGTACTGAGTTGCTTAGATCATCAGGCTAATAAGGGGGCCTCTGCTGGTTCTCTCGGAGCCATGAATCGGCCCCTTGCATTGTTCCTAGGTCTACAACTAGGAAGAGAGGAGTAGCTCGGGTTGTGACTCCGGAAGGGTTTGCATAAACGCAGGAGGCTCAGAAGAAGTTCTTTAGAAAAAGTTCGAGGGAAGTGTAGTGTCCAATAGGCGTTTGAGATAGATAAGCTCGCTCGACCAGCCGCATGATTGGCCTCCCGAACCCGGGATTGATAACATATGAAGTAGACGAATCCCCATTAGCAGTCTGCGATGCTAGAATGGAGTTTACTATAGTGATGAATTCGCAGCTTTTTCCCGCGGACCACCAAAGGCTGAATGCTTTGATTGGCCGTTTACACCCCAAGAAAATCTCCCCACTATCAACGTCAACAATGACATCTCGTGATCATCCCAATTTTTCATCTTTTGCTACCGTGTCGACTTTCTACAGCCAAACCTCCACGAATTCATCTCTATCCATCCGAAATATCCACGAATTGTCGACGATACCGCCGATTTATGGTACTCTTTCATTCCTACCCTCAACCCTTCGCCTCCCTGCGAATTTGTAATCATTTATACTCATCTCGCGCCATCGTCTTCCACCCAACGTTTGAACCATAAGCTAACACAAAAAGACATCTACCTTGTTGCTACTGCACATAGTGCCAAACACCGCCATCAACGCCACCCATAATCATACACACATCCACGTCGTGAAGCTCGAGCAATACTCCAGAAAGCACACGTCGCTGCGTCAAATATGAACACTTAGAAGCCTGAAATTCGCCAATTCATCCGATCGGCACTACTGGAATGCAAACGCGGCGTCCTCTACCTGCGACGCAACTTCATATGGGAAATGCTCCTCCTCGTCAGGATCTGGGTTGACCCAGACCTTATTTATCAGTGCGGGAAACGCGACCAATGCTGCTGGATTCAATGACCAGTTGTTAATATCTTTCACATACTGCTCGAATGTTGGGTTGAGCAAAAGGCTGTCTACATCTGTCCTAAGGGTGATCAATTCGGAAATTTGCCATGGCCAATTTATCGAAATGTTCATCATCAATGTCTGGAAGGCATCAGTCGTCTCTCCGTTCACGGGATCGCTGATGAAGAGATCTCGAGCCTCGGGCCTGTCGCATGTTAGCCAGTTGTCCCTCACAACCACGAAGTTACTCCCAAGAGTATTTAGACTGGCTAGCAAACTTAAAGACCACCGTGGTATGTCCAGACTGCTGAATCATCCTTGGAAAGAGGTCTAGAGTACTTCAACGCCACTTTTTTAAAATGCCAACGTCCAAATGCTGTTAGGTCCGACCTCCTCGCCCTTTACACTAGTTAGGATTCTTACCATGGCACAAAATCTATCCATTGCGGATGCGGGACAATCGTCTGGATCGGAGTGGGCCGCATCCACTCGGGGAGCTTTTGGTAAAGGTCCGAGGATGGCAGAATAAACCACTACATTTATTTAATGGGAATTCGTGTGGATGTTTGGCAGTACTTACTCTCAGGAATAGCACACCCAATAATGTCATCGCTAATTTTTCCGGGGTTTTGATGTCTTTGATTCTTTCGAAGATGTTGCCAGCCCATTGGCCCACTGTCAAATTCGACAAATGCGGATTTGGCATCTCGGACGCGCCTTTCTGACCGAGCAAATTGATGTCCAACTCCTCCGATCCTAGGACTTGCTCGATGGGCCAACCGTCCTTAATGAGCTCCCTTTTTGCTCTTATGAATGCGGTCGTACCCGCGGTTGGGGCGCGGTCGTCTACATCATTCAACGGCTGAAGGGCATGAATTGGTATGGGCGTGCTCTCTACTTCTGAATTCGCTCTAGGCTTTTGCAGGCCTACCAGGTTAACGAAGAACTGCACATGAGTAACGGCTTTTCCCTGGCGATACCAGTATCGACCTTGCTCACTTAGTCTACGAGAGTCATCCTGAGACATGTCATCCTGAGACATTTCCCTAGCCGGAGTACTCCTAATTATTGTCAGATGAGGCTACCATCAACAGAAAATCGTCAGACATTTGAGCTCACCCGATGCTCTGTGCTCCACCCCTCGCTGATGGCGTAGGAAATATCGGAGACACAGTGTACCCTTGCATGGATGATGGCGAGTTAAGTAGATAACTACTGCTCGAGCTCCAACGCTGGTCGACCACCTATTTCAAGAGTTAGCCTTTTATCTACGGATATTGTCTCTAAGTAATCCTGATAGCGTTTGCGGTGACCAGACAACCTAAAATTAGCAACATCGAGTATGCCTCAGACCTGAACACATTATTATTTCAGTGTTTTGTAACGCATGCTGAAACCTTCCAGATGCATTGAGTAGCCGAACAGTTTCGGTAGCAGTTTCCTTCGTAGTAATACTACCACGCCTACGTTTTGATGTTGGTCCTCCAGAATGCATTGGGCCTAGCTTGAAGAATGAAAGGAGTTATCTTACATCTACTGGACTATGTCCATATGTCCAAGGCCTATCTTCAGCAGCACTATCGGGCCCCATATTTAGCATCCATTTCGACGACTGCGGTTGGAATTCAGAAAGTCCAGTCATCAATTCTGGGTCGGTTGGAGGAGCCAGAGCTGGCGTTGGGAGTACTACCAGTCGTGGATCAGAGGCACTTGCGGTTTCTTGCAGCGTTTGGCTATCGAGCAGCCTTCCCACGTCCCTCTTCAGTCCCCCGAGCATGGCGCACACCTGGTCTAAATTGCGAAGGTCGTCGAGTTGAAGCTTCTGGACGATTGCGATTACCGCATCCTTGTCTGCAGCTGAGCAGATTGCTCTCACGATTCTTTTGACCTCGTGCATCTGCTTCTCCAACTCTTTTATGCGCTGTTTGAGCGCAGCGGTTCTCCTCTGGTCTCCAGCGGTATCGTAGGTGCAGTCGGTGCGTTTCTTGTTCACGCATGACGAACAGATGGGTCTTGCGCCATCACACTACAGACCACTAGCATCAGCCATCGGCGGAATCTATCATATACTCAGCCCCGTTGAGTACCTTGCTCTTGCGCTGTTGACAAGGTTGGCAGGCCACGGCAGTGATCTGCGCCCTCTTTGGCAATTGTTTCTGCTTCTGAACTGGCACCGTTGTTCCTTTATCCCATGAACCCCTCTTATCCTCGGTCGGGGAGGCGGGCGCAGGGAGGATTCGCCGACTGCTTCCCGTGGTGTAAGCGCTCATATTCACTTTGGCAAGTGACTACGAGAAGGTCGGCGGGATTAGCAGCGGGGATACAGTGTCGGCGCCGGCGAAATATGGTTAGGGGATTGGCAAGCAGCAAATGAAAATTGGTGAAGAAGACCGGCTCCCCGACAGCAACCTCCTCAAAAAAGAAGGATAAATGGGAAGGGTTGTTGGCTTTTGGAGATAATTTCCGAATCAAGTCGCACTGGGGAATCGTTTGATTCCCATATTATTTTGTTGCGCCGTGTCGTCACCGCGCCCAACTTGTGTTGGATATCTGACCTGTCGATGGCAAACAGGCCTGGGGGTGAAGTGACCACTTAACGCCAGGCAAGTCGTCCACCAAAGCAACCTGTGGCGTCGCGGAGGTGTTTCCGGCTCCCCTCCACCACTCACCATACCCCGGCCCTACTCCGATGTGGCTGCGCACTTGGGGATCAGCCACATTCCCCCTGCTCCTTTTTCACTCTTGTCAGGCCAGACGACGCTTGTAGGATTGTGAACTGCGCTTATTTGGCCTAGAACTGCAATTCGGCTCCTGTCGTTTTGTTTCGCCGGCATGTAGTAGGGATACATTACACATCGATGAAAAGCGGTCTGAGATCAACTTGAATTTATATAATCATGGCCTCATTTTTGTACCTGACTGTAAGTCCGATTACAAAAGGAGTTATGCTACTAACGGAGCTGCCTGAACAGTTTTAGAGGTTATCTAAGGCGATTGACGAATTCTTGTAGCTCTTCTCATTACTTTGCTAAGCCCAACTAATTAGTGAGGATTCCCCCCGTTGATCTTTACGATTGACGGCGTCTTAAAGACTTAAGGACTTGACGAAACTTCGAGCAGTGATAAAACTTCACGTAATTGATCAGATTTCGAGCAATTGATAGAACTTCAAGCGTTGAGCATACTTCAAGCACTTTTCAATACAACATCCCTTTCCCCTAGCCCTGTATAAGTAGCGAGAAGCTAGAGTAGGATTAATGGCAGGCATTCCACCTCGCTGTAAAAAATGCAATACGTATGACAAGTATGTGCCTAGGAAGAGCCTGCCATGCTTGCATCCCCTCAGTCTAAATGCACCGTGTACTGTCAGCGCCGCGACGGCCGAGGCCGCAGACGTGATGAGGTACTTTTGGATGGGTCTGAATATCCGCATCATGCAACAGCCCGATTATGGACACGATCCAGTGCACGTGCTTGTCCGTCGTCCATCCGTGCCAAAAGGAGATAGGAACCAGGATGCCGAAGAAGACGCAGGTTGGGAGGTGCATCTCCGGCTCGTAGACATTATTGTTGGCCTTGGTGAGGCGGATAATGGTCGCGTCGTTCGTCCTTGCCACAAACAGGATGCCGGCGAAAAAACCGATCGCAACGTTAAGGTAGGCGAGACCGCAGAGGTCGAGCGGCCAATTATAGGTTTCGATGTAGACGGTTGCGATGGTGGTGAATACGAGATACAGGAGGCCGAAGGTAAAGGGAAAGGAAGCAGACGATTGGCGAGGTCAGGAGGAGCTTTATTGGGCGCAAGAATCCACGACTAAGGATGAAAGACTAACGTATTAGCCACCCAGTCGAGCCAGCCACCCGGCAGGCATAGACAAATAAGTCGTGGCACAATTTTCTTACTAGGCAGCTTCTTGAACGTAAAATTCTAAAAGCTGGTACGAGATAGAAATTTAAAAGATTTATACTAAGTATAAAGCTACTAATGGGCTTTATATATGAAACTTTAGAAGATTTTATTCAAAGTGTGGTTGTTAAACCTCAGTTGTTCTTCGCATGGGCAAAAAAAAAGTGTGCCACGACTTATTTGTCCATGCCTGCCGGTCGAGCCACCCCAAAACACACCAAAATCTGCCAACTTTAACCTTTTATAACTCCACCCCTATTAAAGATATTTAAATAAAATTTTAAAAATGGCTGCTTATATATAGCAGTATTCCATTTATACTATTTTTAAAAAAGTTTTATATATTTAAGCTAATAAATACTTAATAAAAGCCTATATAGACCTAAAAGGGACCAAATTAAGCAATAAATAGAATTAATAATGTAATACTTTTTTAAAAATATTATAAATAGAATACCTTTATATATAAGCAGCTATATTTAAATTTTTATTTAAATGTCTTTAATAGGGGTGGAGTTATAAAAGGTTAAAGTTGGTAGATTTTGGTGTGTTTTGGGGTGGCTCGACCGGGTGGCTGGCTCGACTGGGTGGCTAATACGTTATGCGGAACTGCCCGTCGGATAGATGTTGCGCATAAACGTTCCTCGGCTCGGGCCGATTGAGTTCTTTGCGAAGCCGTTTTGTTTTTTGTTTTATGAGCAACGATTTATGACGATGATTCCGCCCAGACCTGCGGAGGATAGGCCGGATAGCCCTCTCGGATAATAGACCTATCAGCTGATAGTATCCCTTTGTCTGGTAAAACGGACTTTTCGTATTGGGCGCTTTAGGCGCTCCTGCCTGGGTTAGCATGCTGCAGACACCCTAGCTAGCGTGATTCTCTTAGCAAGCCTCACCAAAACGCGTCAATATTGCGATGCTAATGAAATACTGCAGAAGGCCACCACCAAAAATACCGCTATATATTTTTTTAAGGAAGTTGGGCAAAAAGTCGCGATATATAACGTCATGACTGTAGGTTTCCGCCCTTCCTCCATTAACCAGCTGCTAACTATATAGGAAAATCCCCCACTAAAGTCCTTGTTAGCGACCCAGTCAATCGAGGCACGTGCACGGCAAGAGGGACGCGCAAGCCTGTACAATTGGTAGTCTATAAATGAGGATTTAAAGCTAGAGAAAGGAAAAGAGAAGAAGGGTAGCGCCGCTTGAGGTTTTATATGATTGTCTGGTCACGTGACTGCAACTATCTGAAACAGTAAGAAACAGTCTGCGATTGTCCGCCACAATCCACTACCATAATCCACCGTTTTCCAATAGCGCCGTAATATTACCCCCTCCTCCGAAAAAGCCTGCCCTTAGGCTTTGTATATCCATATCATGTCCGTAGGGTATTTTTATCTTTATACTTAATAGGTAGCTTATTATCTTCGCTATACTAGCACTCTAATCCACTTATCTAGATACTTTAGGAGTCCTAGCTTATTAGGGTATTAGTTATAAAATTCTTTAAGCTTTTAGGGGCAACCTATAAAGTTCTAGGTAGGGTACTAGATTGGGTCTAGATTATAACCTTTCTATTAGATACAGTATTTTAGCGTTCCTTATACTAGTTTATAGGCTAGTATTTTATTAACTTCCTATTTATTGTCGCTATTAACTTAAATTGGCAGTCGAGGCTTATTCTTTTATCTAGGTAGTGGGTTATTTATAGCTTTTTATAGCTTATCTGGTAAGAAAACAGGGTAGACTTTAATTAAGTCTGGGAGTTTAACCTTATATAAGTTGCCTTTGTGACGGTTCGTCTACATAGCTACCATCAAGGCGTTGTCGGTCACGGATCAACGTTGCCCCAACATTGCCCCGACGACCAAACATATACATAGTCGTCTACCACGCCCCTTTCTTTAAGCCCTTACCTTAGTCTACTCATAATATAGCCCCTTATTGTTGCCTAATCTGTCAGACCACTCCCATAGGAAGCTAGCCGTGATATTAGACTAAGGTCATCTTCAATTAACCTATAGAGGCGACACAATACTAGGTCCAACGGTCAAACGCATAGCCAGACAGAGAGCTGTTCTACCACCACGACTACAGACCAACCAACCTACTAAAGCCCTGCATTAAGCAGGCAACTATGACAGTGGATTAAGCAGCTAAAAGAAGAGACTGCAGCAATCAGATTAAAAGGATTACCCTAACTATAACCCAAGAAATTAAAAGAGACACTATGGCGAGAAAAAGTGCATTAAGGCCTAGTGCACTAGAGATAGCCACCGACCTAGCACTAGTAGGGCGCGAGGAACCTATAGACGCGATACTTAAGCCACCGGAGCTCTAACTATACTATAGCGAGATAAAGCTTTTAGACAATATAAAGAGCAAATAGGACCGTCTTATAGCGCAATTAGAAGATAACAAAGACCCTATATACTTTAAGATGGAGACTAAGAGAGAGTACACGGCTGTAACCACCTAAAAGCTATCTAAGATACCTACAACCGAACTTATAGAGGAGCTGCGGCTCCAGGGAATACAAAGGAAGGCAATAGAACAGCAGATTGCTATACTATAGCGTCTTATAAACAACCACGCGCATAAAGCTCTTAATGTAAAAGAGGAAGCTTAAGCAAAGATAGCGGAGCTTAAGGAGCACCTAGATAATAGAACAGACGAGCTCCGCAAAGCTAATTAAAAGATATTAAGAATGGGCCGCAAGGTTACTATATAAGCCCTAGATTAGGAAGATAGTAAGTAAGAAAGCATACTATTACGGATGATACGAGAAGGGACACCACTCTCTTAGATAAGCAGTGTTGCGGGTTTAGGACGCATGGTAAAGTTTCCAGACCTACCTACGCTAACAGATAGAAAAGAACCTACCTATTATGCCTGGAGCGGCCATATATAAAACAAGCTTTAATCTAATGTAGACTGGTTCTATTAAGACAACCCAGATCAGGAAAAAGATGCAAAGGTAGCGTATATTAAGACATATATAGGCGGCAAAGCTTATAACTACCTCTTACCCTACCTAGAAGTAGAGCGCGATGCGGGACGCAACCCTACTAGCAAAGAAGTACTTAAGTTCCTAAAGAACGTCTTTAAGGACCTAGATCGCCGCATTAAGGCCTAGCAGGAACTTAAAGGCCTTAGGATGCTATACCTAGGAGACTTTAACAATTTCTAATCTAACTTTATACGGCTGGCAAATATCTTAAGAATGCCACAAGATTAGTAAAAAGAGGAGCTTTATAATAAGCTTTATAACAACCTATATGTCTAAATAGAAGTTAAGGTGGCAGATAAAGACTATAGCTTTTAGGCCTATTGCAAGACTGCCCAATAGTACGCCTAAGGTCTAAAGTAGACAGGTAAGGAATAAAGTAACTGTAGAGCAGCCCAGGCTATTAAGAGAGCTTCTACTAGGGGCGCTAAAGAGACCAAAGGTCCCCCCCCCTCCCAGCAGCCTCTAACTCTAGCACCAGCCACAAAAGCGCTAGTTACCTATTTTAACTGTGGCAAGTAAGAACACTACTCTAATAACTACCCAGCGCTAAAGAAGATGGAAGCTAAGGCAATTAACTAAAGCGAAGAGTATAAGATAGTTACTAACTTATCAGAATTGGAAAATGAGTAGCTCTAGGAGAAGTCTCCTACCTAGAGCAGATTGGAGCAATTAATATAGCGCCTATACAGCTAAAGGAAATCTTAGGAGGCGTAGCCCTTACAATGCTATACAGGATCGCGCTAGGCAGCGTGGCTCTTAATATAATAAGCCTACTTAACTCTAGTGTGGGCGGAGAGGCTTTTATACACTATAAGCTACTGCTAATTATTAAGCAATAACTATAACTAAAGCTCTACAAGATTAAAGGACGAGGAGTTGCTATATCTGGCCATAACAACTAATAGACGGATATAATTAGATAGCTCTTTAAGGCTAACCTAGTTATAGATGGCCGACAAGTCCCTATATAGTTCCTATTCTATAATACTGGCCGCTATAATCTTCTTATTGGCTATATGTAGTTTAAGAAAACTAGGGCCCTTATTAATTACAAATACCAGGTCTTAGTATGGCGAACTAAAAGGAACTACTATAGTAGGCAGGACATAATTATACTAAGAAAGGAGCTTCTACCCCTACTAATTAATAAGGATTACCAGAAAGATATAGATTAAAGGGACGCACTATTAGACCTAGAGCCTAGGCCTACCCCCTAGCATATCCTTAAACGTATAGTCGCGATTAGCCACTTTAAGAAAAGAAGTCCTCTACTAAAATCAAGCCAGAGGGATAGGCTAAGCTAAAGTAAGCTAAGCGGGCCTTGTATAACTATAAGCATACTTAGAAGATTAATACCTAAGACGCGATTAGGAAAATAGAAGACTAGCTTTACCTTAGGCCAGCTCCACCGTTAAAGCTAAGAAAGAGGAGGCCTTTATTTACTAGGGAGTTTAGGGCAGCAGATATCGCGCTACTTAAGGCAAGGAACTTCTTATAAGGAGCAAAGCGTAAGGATGTAGTAATTAGATATACTAGTCTCTATAAGATAGACCAGTTAATAAAGGATAGGAAGGGACAAGACGCCCTACCTAATAATAAAGAGGAACTTCGCTGGCTTATCTATAAAAAGCTGCTGTAGCCCTACTAAGAATATACTAATAGCTTCTTAAAGGCTATATCTAATACGCTACTACCGCATCGTAAGGGAGTGGACTACAATATTATTCTTAAAGGCGATAGCCGCAATCTAGCCCCTAGCCCACTATATAATATATTACTAGAGCAGCTAAAGCTTATTAAGGTCTACCTATAGGAGCACTTATAGAAGGGGTTTATAGTACTAAGTGACGCACCCTTTATAGCTCCTATTTGCTAAGAAGCCTAGGGGGGGATGGCGATTCTGCATTAACTTTTAGAAGCTTAATGCAATTACTAAAAAGGACCGCTATCCACTACCATTAATTAAGGAGACGTTAACAAGGCTATTAAGAGCTAAAATCTTTACCAAGCTAGATGTTTGGCAGGCTTTCTACCGTATATAGCTAAAGGAAGAGGTAGAGAAGTTAACCACCTTCTATATAAGGTACGGATTATACAAGTACCGCGTCCTACCATTTAGACTATATAATAGCCCTACATCTTTCCAGAGGTTCATTAATAGTGTCCTTTTTAACTACCTAGATGATTTCTGTACAGCCTATATAGACGATATCCTAATCTATTTAGACGACCTGCTAGAGCATAAGATCCACGTTAAGAAGGTCCTATAGTGTCACGGGATACCTCCGTGACACCTTACACACGTCCACCTGTTTCCACCGTCTCGACCTCCATGTTAACGACTTAGTCAATCAAGACACATGACGGCAATCCGAGGCAATTTGCCATCATGTGACGGCAATCTACGGCAGTTTGCCGTCCTCTACTATATCCCGCCATATTCCACCAAGTTCCACTAGGACCATAACCCAAAGCCTATTCCGCCCTATGTATATATTAACTAAGCAACCAAGTTAACAATATATACCCCTTTCCTCCCATTCCTTACCTTCTTTCCTTATACAACGTCTTAACTTTATTACGCAGTTTATGTATATAGCTTAATAATATCTACTTTACTATATATTATCACCACTTATGCTTACTTTATAACACTACATTACGTTAACCTTATATACCACCCTCCAAAATGCAGAATAACCCTAAAGCCCCTATAACAGCCGCTAGTATTATATCCGCACTCTAAGAATAATTAGTAGAAATATAGAAGTCCTTTATAGACACCCTTATATAGAACTAAGCCACTTTAACTTAACAATAAGCCGATTAAGAGGCATAACACCTATAAATAATTAAGGACCTCTAAGAAGAAGTCCGTACCCTTAAGATGCCCACACTAGGGCTTTAAGACTAAACGCCTTTTCTAGAGACAAATACATAGGACAATAGTCCTAAACCTATAGTAACTGTTTACCCTAAACCAACTACCACACTATAACAATCTAAATAACTACTAAACCCTTTAATATTCACTAGTAAACAATAAGAACTCTAATTATTTCTAAGCCAGCTTAAAAATAAGCTAACTAGTAACGCTAACTGCTACTTAACTAAAGCTAACTAACTCTGCTACGCCCTAAGTTAACTAAAAGGAGACACAGCTAATCTTATTAAACCCCTTTAACTAAACTTAGTACAAAGCCTAGTTGTATTACTTAAAGCCATATACAGTAACCCAAACCGCTAAGCTACCGCTTAGAGGAAGATAAATTATATAACTTAAGGAACAAAAAGCTTCCTAGTATACTTCTCCGAATTTAACTATTACGCAAAGGAAACAGGCTGGAATAACTCCGTACTAGTTAACAGCCTTATTAAGTCCCTAAGCCCTAAACTAAAAACCTCCCTAATAGGTGTAGACCTACTAGGAGCCCTTAACGCCTATATAAACGTTATTAATAAATAGTATAATAATATACTACGCCTAACACCAAAGTCCACTCCTTAATATAATATAACAGCTCCGCAAATGTCTGCTAAGTTATTATCTCAGCCTAAGCACCCTAATGCCATGGATATTAATATAGGGACCCTAGGATACGCTTTACTAGGGTCCCCTAAATAAGAACAACGTATTAAGCTAGGCCTTTGCTTTAAATACGGAAGCAAGGATTATATCTTAAGATACTACTCCGTCCCTATGCCTTAACATAACTTATAAATGGCTAACACTAACAACTGTTTACCGCATTAATCCTCTAGTTACCGCCCCCAATTTTTATCTGGCTTTAACTCTATATCTAGTAAGCACCACTTATAAGGATAAAGTTACAACTAATGTTCTGTAGAAACCCCTTCCTACTTACTACTAAAAGGTATATCCTAGAGTTAAGTCGCTCTTTAGGACAGCTATATTACAGGATCTCATTAAATGTATTAGATATTGTAAAACCTAACTCTTGGGATTATAGTATAACCGTTAACTGCCGTCTTTAGCAGAAAGGTTAATAGGCTAATACTTAAGTCCTAATTAACACAGGAGCTAGCGGTATAGGATTTATTAATAAGATCTTCATGTAAGATAATAGGTTTACCCTAACACCCCTTAACCGGCATATTAACGTATTTGGATTTAATAGCAAACGCACTATCTTAGGCTGTATTACTTATGTAGCGGCCCTAAGACTCCAATACCTAAACCATAAAGAATTAATTAAGCTCTTTATGACTACCCTAGATTACCCAGTAATCCTTAGACAACCCTAGATAAAGCTATATAAGGTAACCATTAATTAAGACAACCTTAAGCTTCTATTTACCGCCTCCTATTATAAGCAGAAGTGCCTTATAACTTACTGCTTAGACTCTAAACTAAAATCTAAAAAATCCACCAGGATCCACCAGTTTAAAATTTCCACTAACGTCCACCCTATACCCAAAAAGTCCACCTAATTCCACCTACCTAAGAATTCCACTAAATTCCACCTACTTAAGAATTCCACCAAATTCCACTAATATAAGATTTCCACCAATGTCCACCAAGAACCTAGAAATAACACACAACTATATAAACTAACTCTAACTACTGCACCCTAAACCAAGTAGAAGCTTAAGCTTAACATACAAAAGTACTAGAAGAACTGGTATTCTACTATAAAAAGGATACTTAAAGAACCCGAACCTAAATCTAACACTAACTTTGTACCTAATACTAAACCTAAACCTAAATAAGAAACCACATAAGAAACTAAGGACAATTTAAACTTGCTTAACACCTTAGATATCCATATAATTGGAGCTACTCTACTGGCACAACTTGCCAGGAAACCAGAATATATGATCTTTGCTGTTACAATAGCCAATATTAAGAAGGCCTTAGCACTAAAGAAGCACACTAACCCCGCCATAAAAGTACCAGTAAAATACTATAATTATCTAGATGTATTCTTATAAAAGGAAGCCAATAAGTTACTAGAACGCCGTCTATATAATCACAAGATTATAGTTAAAGAAGGAAAACATCCTGGATTTAGACCCTTATATGGGATGTCCTAAAACAAACTCTAGGTACTATGGAAGTACTTGGATAAACATCTAGACAAAGGATTTATTAGAGCAAGTTCTTTACCCATAGCTACACCAGTAATCTTTATTAAGAAACCTAGCGGTAGTCTACGCTTCTGCGTAGACTACTAAGCTCTTAATACTATTACTATTAAGAACTAATACCTAATCCTGTTAATCTAAGAGACACTAAACCAATTAAGTAAGGCTCGCTTCTATATAAAGCTTAATATTATCCACGCATTTAACCGCCTCCATATTATAAAGGGAGACAAATAGCTTACTATATTTCATACTCAATACGGACTATTTAAATACTTAGTAATGCTATTCGGCCTCATAAACGCCCTAAGTTCATTCCAACACTTTATAAATAACACCCTACGTCCGTACCTAGACGTTTTTTATACTACTTATATCAACAATATCTTAATATACAGCAATAGTCTAGCTAAACACTAAAAATATATTAAACTAGTCCTACAAGCCTTGCGCGGAGCCGGCCTATAATTAGATGTAGATAAATACGAGTTCTATAAAACAGAAGTCCTATACCTTAGACTTATTATTTCTATAGATAGTGTATAAATGGATCCTAAGAAAGTTAAAGTAATTATAAACTAGTAAGAACCTAAGAATATTAAGGACGTAAGGGCCTTTATAAGCTTCGCCAACTTCTACTAACAGTTTATTAATAACTTCTCCGCCTTAGTCTTACCCTTTATAGCCTTAACCCAAAAGGACAAAGCCTTTATCTTTAATAAGGAATGTAAGAAGGCCTTTACTTATCTAAAGGTTATGTTTACTACTACACCTATGCTTTAACACTTCAACCTAGACCAAATAAGTATTATAGAAGCTAACTTATCTGATTACGTTACTAGAGGCATTCTGTCTTAATATAACAAGAAAGGAGTATTGCACCCTATAGCATACTTTTTAAAATAACTAAGCCCAGCTAAATGCAATTATAAGATCTATAATAAAGAATTACTAGCTATTATTAGATGCTTTAAGCAATAGTAACTAGAACTAGAAGGAGCTAGATTCCCAATTAAGGTTCTTAGCAATTATAAGAACCTATAGTACTTCACAACCATAAAACAGCTAAGCCACCATTAAGCCTGCTGGTTAGAATATCTGTCCCAATTCTAATTCTTAATTACATACCACCCAGGCATTTAAGGTCAAAAACCTGATGCCCTAACTTAACGTTTATAAGACACAATAGTATAGGAAGAAGCGCGCGCCTACTGTAATCAAACCCTACTTCGTTCTAAATTATTTAATCCCCTAGCTAAAGACCTTACAGTACACGTCCTTAAAATAACTAATTAATCAATTAAACAGATTATAATTAATAAATACCTAAACAACGAGTTTATCCAAGAGACACTTAAGCTAATTTAAGATGGCGTTAGACGCTCTAAAAAGATCTCTCTAAGTAAATATGAAGCTTACGAAGACCGCTTATACTACTAGAACCGCCTAGTTATCCCTAATTACAATAAACTTAAGCTTAAGCTCCTCAAACACGTATATAACCTACTAGTAGCCGGCCACCCAGGCTAAGGGAAAACCCTAGAACTACTCCAACAGGAGTACTACTAGCCAAACATATATAATACGACATAAAGGTATGTCTTTAGCTGCCATACCTGCTAACGAGCTAAAGCTTTGCATAAGACATATAACGGCTTTCTAAAGCCACTACCTGTTCCAGACCAAAGATAGAAGGATATCTTAATTAACTTTATTATTAATCTCCCCTTAAGTAAAGGCTATACAAACATTATAGTAGTTATAGACCAACTATCCAAAATAAGACACTTAATCGCCTGTCCTAATATATTAACGCCTACCGTCGCCCAACTGTTCTTAGATTATGTATAGAAACTCTATAAACTCCCTAAAACAATTGTCTCTAATAGAGGTAGATAGTTTATCTCTATGTTCTGGAAAGAACTAACTACCTAACTCCGTATTAAAGCACTATTGTCTATAGCATACCACCCAGAAACGGATGGTCAAACAGAACATATAAATGCTATAATAGAATAATACATTCAGATATACACGTCGTATCTACAGGATGACTGGATAGACTGGCTTATATTTACCGAGTTTATAGTAAATAACTCTGTCTTGGAAACCATAAAGGTCTCCCTGTTCCTAGCTAACTACAGCTAGCACCCACAAATGGGTTTTAAACCCTTTAGTAATATTTCTTACCTAGCTTATTAAGCCTTACAAGTTATAGAAGCAAATGAATTTATAAAGAAGATAGAAGAACTATAGGAGTTCCTTACTAACAAAATAATATGGGCCCAGTCTGTCTATAAAGCCGCAGCAAATAAGAACCAAACCCCAGCACTGGCTTACCAAATTAGTAACTTTATCTAGCTAGATGCAAGAAATCTGAACACGAAATAACCTACTAAGAAACTTAATTGGAAGAACACCGGCCCTTATAAGGTTAAAAAAGTTGTTTTTCCTTATACCTACCAACTAAAGCTCCCCAATACGGTTAAAATCCACCCTATATTCTATACGTTAGTCCTCTGCCCTGCCGCCCCCATATTAGACGCCCTGCCTGGACAGATCTAAGACCCTCCCCTACTAGTTAAAGTAGATAGTAAGGATAAGTACCTTATTAAAAGAGTTAATAATATTAAGTATAACAAACGGAAATATAAATATATATACCTTATAAAATGGAGAGGCTTTACTAAGCCCTTATGGGAACCTGTTAACTCTATAGGACTTATATAAGCCGCAGAAGACTTTTATAAACTCTACCCAGAACTACCACAACCCCATCTCGCAGAAGCTTAAGTTTAAAGGGGGGGTACTGTTACGGGACACCTCCGTAACACCTTACACACGTTTACCTATTTCCACTATCTTAACCTCTATATTAACAACTTAGTTAATTAAGATATATAACAGCAATCTAAGGCAATTTGCCATCACGTAACGGCAATCTACGGCAGTTTGCTGTTCTCCACTATATTCTGCCACATTCTGCTAAGTTCCGCTAGGATCACAACCTAAAGCCTATTCCGCCCTATGCACATGTTAACTAAGCAACCAAGTTAACAATATATACCCCTTTCCTCCCGTTCCTTACCTTCTTTCCTTACACAACGTCTTAACTTCATTACGCAGTTTATGTATATAGCTTAATAATATCTACTTTGCTATATATTATCACTGCTTATGCTCGCTCCGTGACATATAGAGGCTTTAAAAGGCAGGCCTATAAGCGGATATTAAGAAGAGTAAGTTTAGCATTACTAAGACAAAGTTCTTAGGCTTTATTATTGGTACTAATAGGATTGCTATAGACACTAATAAGCTAGCTATAATTAGAGATTGGAAGCCCCCTACCTCTGTAAAAGGAGTGTAATCCTTCTTAGGGTTCTACAACTTCTACTAGGCCTTCTTAAAGGATTACGGCCAAGTTATATAACCGCTTAGTAAGCTTATAAAGAAGGAAGTATGGCACCTACTAGGGGAGGAAGAGCTTAAAGCCTTTAAGTGAGTTAAGGCCCTTATGCTATCAGGCAGTATAATAAAGCACTACTTACCGTTTTAAGACACCTATGTGGAGACTAACGTAAGTAATAGAGTAGTAGCTAGGGTGCTGAACCAGCTGCAAGATAATAAGACCTGGAAGCCAATAGCCTTCTTCTTAAAGACAATGTCCCCTAAAGAGATATGGTATGAGATCCATAATAAAGAGATACTAGCAGTAATAAAAGGCCTATAGGAATGGCGAGGTCACCTTATTAGCCTCCAGCGTACACCCTTTACAGTAATTACAGACCATTAAGCCCTTAAGTACTTCACAACTAAGAGGCTACTAAATCCACGGTAGGCCTACTAGGCAGACCTACTAGCTGATTTCCATATGTGGATTACCTATAGGCTAGGCACAGCGAATATAGTAGCTAATACCCTATTACGAAAGCAAGAGGACCTAAAGATATAGAAAGAGAAGGATGTAGCCGCACGCACTATGTACTTAATTAACCTTACCCTTACAATTGCTACACTAAAGGCAACCTTTAAGGACCCCCCAGTTGCAGCAAATTATAAATGGCAGCTATATGAGCTAGTTAATTAGATACTCTAGGCCAATTAAACTAGTAAGTCGCTAGTAGGGCTATATTAGCTAGCTAAGCAAGACTAGAAGGGCTAGAAGCTCTAAGGAGGACTACTTACCCACTTTAGTAAGCTAATAGTCCCTAATACTAACTACCTCTATACCTACCTTATTGCAGAGGTACACTCTTATTAGGTAACCGCTTACCTAGGCAAGACAAAGACTAGGAAACTCGTAGCAGACTAATACTATTGGCTAGGACTACCCTTAAACTACAATACCTATATAAGAAACTGTAGGGCCTATAGGAGGACCTATATACCCTAGGACAAAACCCTAGGCCTACTGCACCCCCTACTAATTAGTAAACGCTGCTGGCAGCACATCTTTTTTAATTTTAAGTCCTTCCTAATAGATAAAAAGGGCTTCAATAACGTCTTTATAGTTGTTAATTAACTAGGCAAGAAAGCCTTCTTACTACCCTGCTATAAAACTGCCACTGTAGCTAATATAGCAAACCTATACTACCAATACGTCTAGCGCGTGTACGGCCTCCTAGAGATAGTTACATCAGATTAAGGACCCTAATTTATTTTAGCCTTTACAGATGAGCTATATAAACTAACCAGCGTTAAGTAAAAGCTCTCTATATCTGGTTACCTACAAACTAATAGTAATATAGAGGTACCAAACTAGTATATTAACCAACGCTTAAGGCCCTTTATTAACCACTACCAGGACAATTAGTTAGAGCTCCTCCCCTATATAGACTTTATATAGGCAATCTTACCGCATAAATCTACTAGCTTTGCACCATATAAGCTAGAGCTAGGATTTAAGCCAAGGCTTTACTTTAACTGGAAGGAATATATATAAGCAACCTTAACACCTTGTAAGAAGCTAATATGATAAGAAGCTTAGGCTTTCGCATATAGGACCTGGGACGCAGTTAAATGGGCAAGAGACAACCTGGTGAAGGCCTAAGAGCGGCAGACAAGGCAAGCTAATAGGCACCATTATAAACCAGACTTTGGAGTAGGTAATTAAGTATACGTTACTAGGAAGGGCTGGGCTACTAACTAACCAAGTATTAAGCTAGATAGACAGCTCGTAGGGTTATATAAGATTCTAGGCATAAAAGGACACTTATATATTATTAACCTACCCCTAAATATAAAGATGTTAAACGTCTTCTATGCCAATTAACTAAAAAAGGACCTAGATAACCCCCTGCTGGGCCAAAACAGGGAGCTAGAGGAGCCAATCCTAATTAATAGCAAGCCGGAGTACAAGATTAATAAGATCCTTACTAGTAGAACCTACTATAGAAGGCTACAGTATAAGGTTAACTAGTTAGGCCACAACCTAGACAACACCTGGTATAACGCAGATGGCTTTATTAGCGCCCCCTATAAGATTAAGGCGTTCTATAACAAGAGACCCCATAATACCGGACCACCTATACGGCTGTTGCAATGGCTAGAGGTATATCATAAGGACGTAGATCTAGAGCCCTTAGAGGAAGATAATAAAGCAAAGAAGGATGGAAGGGCAAGACGGACAAGGAGAGCCTGACTACAAGGATTAAGGGCGATCCTCCTAGCTTAAAGGGGGGTGATGTGACGGTTTGTCTACATAGCTACCATTAAGGCGTCATCGGTCATGGATTAACGTTGCCCCAACGTTGCCCTAACGACCAAATATGTACATAGTCGTCTACCGCGCCCCTTTCTTTAAGCCCTTACCTTAGTCTACTCATAATATAGCCCCTTATTGTTGCCTAATCTATCAGACCGCTCCCACGGGAAGCTAGCCGTGACAGCCTTCTTTATTAAGGATCTTATATGGTCCTACTATCTTATAGTCTAGCTTATGGCTAGGCCGTTCTATCTTCTAGTTCTTTATTATAACCTAGACCCTATTACCTACGGTAAAGTTAGGCTTGCGCCTATGCTTATTTGCCTACTATTTTATTAATTTCTAGGCCTTTTCTAGGTTCTTATAGGCTACCGTTTATACTTCTTCTAAGCGTCTAGTATACTACTATACTTCCTTATAAGATAGTTTTTCGCGCATAGTCTATGGTCCTTCTAGTCTCTTCTAGTCAAAGCTTATATAGGGTAAGTATCCCATTTCTAGCTAAATAGGTGCAAACCCTATAGAGTTATAGGGTAGGGTTACCTAGGCGTAGTCTATTATAGGTAGTAGTTTACTCCAGTTATTCTAAAAGTAGTTAATAAAGGGCTGGAGTCTCTAGTCTAAGTATTAATTTATAGAGAGCTAACTACACATGCAACCTTACCAAAAGGTAGCGCCACACTTCAAAACTTACGCATACCCATCTTACCATCAAAAACAATCGATTTTCCAACTTTTAAGACTTAATTCCCACTGCCTAGCGAGCTAGAGGTGG